>OBWV01000428.1_pt1 | contig 41229 bp, 55 predicted proteins | sample 1495351 | NCBI WGS metagenome assembly OBWV01 (sample SAMEA2580122, study PRJEB22360) | human gut metagenome | biome: human gut; feature: human-associated habitat; material: faeces | place: Denmark | collected 2008/2010 | reverse complement strand
TGCGAGCATAATGCCAACATGCCCTAGCAAGTATGCACAGCGCCAGTCGGTTGCCGGATTACTGTCATTGAGATCAACGTGTACTTGTGGATAGCGATCTATCAGCGCATAAAGAAAAGCGTATTCGAGATCACCTGAATGGTTACCGAACACGCTCTTGATTGAGACGCGATTGCTATATTCAATTGCCAGCGGAACAATTTGATCAAACAGCTTCACTGCATCATGGAATGCCTGACGCATGTTTGCGTGATCTAGTTGTGTCCCTCTAACCGTTTGTGTTGCATGAATCTGATCACTATGGAACAGATCTCCCAATTGCTCGATCACAATCTCGTTGTAGCCGTCCATGATGATCTCTCTGAGTTGACTCACCATGTCTTTTAGATCGGCGAATGTTGTCCAGCCAAAGTGCAGGTCAGGCAATGGAATTACTAGGTTGCGATCGCCCGATTTCTTCATGCCGTAATTGACCGGAATGATTTTGTCGTTGAACGCTTCAGCCATTTCACTTATCGATAAGCCTTGTTTCGGCTTTACGCGAATATGAATGCTGTACTGCGGAACTGTGCCGTCTTCGGTACTATGCTGCTCATACACTTTGTAGTCGCCTAAGACCATCTCGAACTTATCAGGATCGTATCCACACAACTCCATCAAAGTTCGTGGGTCTTTATTTGGCTCATGCTTGAGTCTCATTAAGGCAGTGACTGTTTGACTACCATCAGCATTAAGAGCGACTTTTCTGTCAGCGGATGGTGTCTTCCTATTTGTGCCGTCTGAATCGTATTCATTCTTTAGTGGCTTTTGGAACTCGATGCTAAGTCGTCTTGCTTTGCCCTGAAGCGCGTCATAGCTAATTCCTAGCTTGTCTGCCGTCTCTCGTCTTGTAAATCCTTCAGAGGCGAGCTTCCTAATGCCACTGATTTGTTCATCTGTCCATTGCATCTACTCGCCTCCTGAAATATAATAGCCGTGAGCCACATGTGACCATGGTGCTCTTTTCATTTTTATTCCTCAGGCTCTCGGACTCGACCCCGAGAGCTTTTTTATGTGCCTATTATAAGTATTGTGTTACAATGACTTGGTGAGTTCATTCTCATACTCCAAAGTGATTGGCCTTCGTTTTCCCAGAGCGAGGGCTTTTTTGTTGCACAAAAATAGCACCTCACCTTAGCGAAGTGCTTCAACGCAACCGTCGGGATTCGAACCCGATAAACTTGCCCGTGCACTTGGGTAGTTGTCCTATGGAGCCGTTAGGCCTTCGGTTGCTCCTGTTCATTGATGGGCGAGCCGCATCTGCCCCATCATTGCAATCTACTAGCATAATAGATTGGCTTACTATGTCGCGCTAACATAGCGGTTTAATTTGTTGACGCTGCAAAACGTCTCAATTATCGGCCGTATATCGCTGGTCGGGATTTGCACCCGACATGACACATTGTAGATGGCTTAGGAACGGATATGGTCGCAATTGACTAACTCCACAGGCGAATTACTATTCATCTACTTTTTAAGGCTGGCAACTTCCGAATCCATTTATGTTCCGCCTTTACCGTTGCCCTTATCAAGCCTTCGTCTATCACCCATAGCGTCTACCTATTCCGCCACAGCGATTTGCTCGCTCTCCCAGTGTCAGATGGGGTCATCGCAAGCTGTGTCCGGTCGCTAAACTGGACAATGTGGCATGCGGGAATCGAACCCGCCTGACTATCACAGCCAGTCCTCATTGCCACGCCTTGCCACAGCTTTATCATCACTGAGGCTCGGAGGAAAAATGCGGTGTCTCAGGTTTCTCACCTTTGGCACAATACCATAATAAGACGGAAAAGCAGTTGAAATGTCTCACAAAGGTCTCATCTCGATTTCAACCAATGGACAAATCTCAGCGAATGCGATTAGCGCCTCTCGTTTTGTTCGATAATACTGGGCTTTTGATAAAAACAGCTTGTCCATTATTTGCTGGTCACTATATCGTTTGGTTAAGTAAGAACTTGTTAGTATAAGCCGATGATTCGCTGAATCCAGAGATTCAATAGCGCCTTCACAGCACGCTATATAGTACAGCTCGTCAGCGTGCGATATTACCTTGTCCTCGGCTTTGTTTCCATAGCTAGGTGACTTAGGCATGCCGTCCATCACGGGGCTTCTGAGCGCTATTTTGGTGCTTTGAGCGAGCCGCTTGTGATGCCAGTAGTTCCCCAAGACCTCTTTGGCGTTTTCAATTGTTTTATCATGATCAATTGGGCTAAAATATCTCGTTGCTCGCACCACTGCGTCCACTCCTTATGGTATAATTTGTCTGGGTTTGTAGGATAAGCGTGCCGTAGTGGTGCGCTTTTGTTATACTGTTTTCGGAGGCATTTCAATATTATAAAATCAATTAAAAATATTGTTGTCTACAGTGTCTCCAGCGCGTCCCTCATCCGGCGCGCTTTTTTGTGTACTTTCGATATTTGTGTTTGCTATACTGATTAAGGAGGTAGCCTCTATTGTGGCGAAATTCATTACTTACATCTCTTAGCTAAATCTGCCTCCAGCGCGTCCTTCATCCGGCGCGCTTTTCATTTGTCTTCAGGAGGCCTAATAAGCTCCCACGGGTCGAGACCTGCTCCCTGTGCGATTTTATCCAGAGTGTTGAGAGAAACACTGCCCCTCCCAGAGACGGCATATTCGAGCGTATTAAGGGGTATTCCAATGTCTTTAGCATATTTGGCTTGTGTCATACCCAGATCATGAATATTTTGTCTGAGATTTTTTGCTAGTGCTTGTTTACTATCCAAACTGTTCACTTCCTTTTCCAGTTAGCCCACATCCACATTGCATCACCTGAGATTAGCAACATAACGGCAATCATCATTTCTGCTTATTTACCCGATCTTACTCTGCGAGTTCTGCATTTAATTCCTCCGCGGTGGCTTCGATACGTTTTTTATACGCGTCCAATAATTGAATGGCCTTGTCAATGCCTTCGCCTTGGTCGCGCATGGCATCGGCGGTCGCATTCAATACTTCATACCCTCCGCGCAAGTTCATCATGATTAAAACATAAGAATAACTGATCATCTTGGTGTTCACGCTGTCGAGTGCATTTTCCCATTGGAGTGTTTTTTCTCCATTGCTGAGAAACTTCTGGCCCGGGTAATGCTTGAGGCCATAGCACTCATCCAGTAAAATGTTTACTACCACGAGTTGGAGCCGTTGGTCACGGAGGCTCATTGATGCGATTGAGTTATTTTTCATTTCTCCGCCTCCAATTTCACGATTTCCCCTGTTTCCTCAACGCGCCAGACACCTAGCACCCATGCACGGGCGAATGTGTCAGCGTGAACATCTATCCAGTTGGCATTATCCACTGCTTGTCGCCACTTATAGCCGTACTCATAAACCATGTGGTCAACATCTACAGCATCGAATAACGTGCTATCGGGTTTGGACTTAAGTCGCTTAATAAGTCCTCCTACCGCTTTCGGAATCACCGGCAGATCATCTGGCAAGGCAGAATCATATTCAGCCATGAATAAATCTGCATCTTGGTGTCCGATATTGCCATCGTTCACCTGTGCATCATCCAATGCATCAACAACATCTACCAACACGTCCCGTTTTGTCTCATTGCTCATCGTCAGTCACCCCCAGAAAATTAAAGTCATGTGTAAGAGCTGGTAGTGCTTTTTCAATTGTCTTCTGTCCCTCCACGTCTAAATCATAGGTAACTAAATTTGCACCGTCCGTTACTTGTTGAATTCCCATAAATAGGGTATCAAGGTCAACATCATTGCTACATTGAAGCACAACTGTTTGGTGTGTCATGTCATTGCTCATCGCTGTTCTCCTTTTTGATCCTCACGAACCCCGCAAGCTTTCAGAATGCGAATGCGATCGGCGTCAGTGATTAAGGCAGGATCTCCATTAGTCATAGAGGCCGCCCAAAAGTCTGTGTTTAATTGCTTCTTGTATATCAGCTCAACCAGTTCAGGGTTTATCCAGCTACCGTCTTCAAGCTCAACGAATGCCATCGTCAGTCACCTCCAACTGTTCCTTGTTGTAATCGATGATGCGTTTATAGTTGTTGTTCGCTTGCCACGCGCAATCATACAGGCCACACAGATCAAGCTTGCCGATTGCATTGTTCGCGGCATCGATAGCCTTTTGCGCCGCGTCTATGTCAGCTTTAGTCGTCATTGTCTTCGCTCCCGTACTCATTTTCGGTGTACCATTCGTCACTGTTTAATAGCCAATAGTTCAGTTCCTTGGCTTGCTTGTAAATTGGCTTGGCACGTGCAGTCATCGCGTCAGTCGTCCATTTAGACCAGGCAATGTCATGCAGTAGCTTCGTTGCGAGTTCGGCCTTTGCACACAGCTCGCCTTGAAGATAAGCGTCAACGTCCTTACTTTTGCTCATGCTTTCCCTCCAATAGCTGTTTGTCTTCAAAGATGTTGCCGATGACCTCGTACGTTCGATAAGCATTGCTACTCCAAATATCGTATTCCTTTCCATCTTCCGTTTTGTATCTAAAGCTAGGACAAGATCCCCCAAACTGAACTACGCCACTCTTAGGAGCCTCATATCTGCTTTTAGGGTGAGTAGCAATAATATCGCCTTCGTAGATTTCCCGTCCGTTCTTGTCGTGTAATCCAGTATATTGTTCGACAATGTATTGCTCGTTATCCAAGAATCCGGCAAAGCAATCTTCGTCATAATCGGCGTTCTCACCATCTTCATACTTAACGCAGCCGCTCAGCGTATCATATGCGTCCTGCACGTCATACAAGTAACACTCGTGCACCTTATCCCACACTCTGAACTTAATCTCTCGTTTCATTTCTCCGCCTCCTACAAGATGCTTCCGTCCACCAGAAGCATTGTGGGCACCTTAGCGTCTAAATCTTCTTTAATTTCTTCATATGTGAGATTATCCCTGTCTTCCGTTTTTGCAGAAGCAATATGATATAGTGCTTCCTCACGACTTAACTCTTTAAATTTTCCGGGGTCATCTTGATCTCCATACATTTCACGATAAAGTTTCTTAGCTTCCTTAGTGTTGTTAGCAACAATCAAGCTATGGAAAGGTTCTTTTGTTTCGTAGTATTTCATTTTTCTTCCTCCACTAGCACACATGCAATTGTTTCAAACACGTCCCGCTTCGTCTCATCGCTCATCGTCAGTCACCTCTTCTTTTTCGCAGTCTTGCAAGCCGTAATACTTGATCTCCGATTCGGTGAACTTGCCACGAAGTTTTTTATCCGCTGGGCAAATCGTCAGCAAATCTGCATCACCAGACTTGTAATACCAAACCTCTCTGGTATGTGGCACCTTAACGTTGTATTTCTTCTCATTTTCAACGGTGTAGCCATTGACGTAGGCGCGCATGAGGCGGTCTTCTAGAAGCACCTCAGCATCCGAAGAATCTCTTTCAGCTTCGCATGCGTAACCAGCGATGACCGATGCGGGACGCCAAATGGTTGTGTCTTTCGCCCGTTTCAGCATCTCCGCCTCCTCTGCGCTCACGACTACCTTTTTAGGTTCCTCAACGAACGTGACAACGTGACCACCATGCTTATTTGCAGTAGACGTGGCTAAGCTTCTTCCGCTAGTAGTAGGGCAACGTGTTGCAGGTAAGCTCCAGAAAATATCATTGTCTGAAAAGTCCCAGTATTTGCCTTCGTTATTCTTTACCGCGTACAGTTTTTCTTCGCTCATTTTTCGTCCTCCTGTTTGATTGGCACTAGCTTGTAGTCCACATCTTCGTACATGACGCCTACGACCTTGCCAGTCTCTTTGCTGATGTAGATGTCATCGAACGTGTCGTCTCCTGTTTTCATTGGTCGGCCTCCTACTGTGCGTTTGCTGACTTCACAGCCTGATCGGAATAGTCCTTGATGCTCTGTGCGTCTTTGATTGCCTGTGATAAGTCATTGTTTGCCTGTTTAGCGGCTTCTAACTGTGATGTAAGGTCATTGATGGTCTGCTGTTTAGCATCGACCTCGGCCTGTTTCTGGGCGACTGCTCGCTGGCCTTCAACGATCTTTTGCTGAATCTGGGCGTCCTTGCTTGCCATATCGTTGTCATATTGCCGTTTGAGTGCCGCATACTGTGCCTGCGCGTCAGACAACTGATGTTGCAAATCGGACAAGCTAGATTGTGAAGCGTTGATCTTAGCCGTCAGCTTGTCGATATTGTTTTTGGTCTCCACGATGTTCTGGTGACCTTGCCAAACATTGTCGGCAATGGCGGTTGCACCGGCCCCAAACATAAGTCCTGCTAAAACAGTTACTGTAAATGTCAATTTTTTATTCATGATTGTTTTCTCCTTAGTTTTAGATGTGTTTGATAATCAGTGGTTCCGGAATATCAACTTTTATTTCATCACCACGGGTATTGCGTGCCTTCTTGTGCTTGGCCATGTTCTCGTTAATCCAGCGGATACACTGAGATTGATACTTGGCTTGGTAATACTCGGCTCCTGTGTTTAAACCTGCTACTACGTACATTTGTTTGCCTCCAATAACTTCACAGCATCGTCTGCCGATCTGCATACGCCGTAAATTACTTTTGTTCCTGATATGGCGGCCGCAAAACGTTTTTGGTCTTCACGAAGTCTGCCTTTTTCGTTTTTGCATTCAACCAATACAGCGCGTCCGTCCACTTTACGAATCGCAGTAACATCCGGCCAACCAGGAGGTGGTCCTGCGTTGAAAAGTCTTCCGTCCACAGTTCTTACAGTTCCCACGTTCGTTCTAGCGACAATGCAACCGTGTTCCGATAGTGCCAGCATGATTTCTGATTGAATGGCATGCTCTGATTTCATGTATGCTCCTTTAATGTCGGATGATATGACGGATGTTTAAAGTCATTCGTGCTTACTCTCGCAAGGGATAAAATCAATTAATGACGGATATGACGGATGAATCGAAAAACTAAGTTCCTATATACTTTTTTTACATTTATCTATATATACTTTTTAACTATTCATCCGTCATAATAAATAAATATAAGCTAAAGCCTTACAGCTGTATGGGTTAGCCTTAAAATTCATCCGTCATATCATCCGTCATTTCGTTGCCCAATTTAGCCTAGGATCTATCTTTTTCTGAATTCCCAAATAAAATCTTCCGTCCATTTTTCTAACGTATTCGAATTTCTTCTGCATTTCTGCGCCAAACTTTTGTTTGCGCATCTTGTACTCACCAGATTTATCACACCAGTCAACATATGTTTGGTAAAGTTGACCAGCGGCAGCCTGATATCCGGGTCCTTTTTCGCAGCAATCATTGACAAACAGTTCAAGAACATCCATTTCTGTTCGATACTCATTGCTTGCATCCTTCACACTCTGCGGCGGCTCTAATCCCTCGCGCTGCCATTTGAGTGCTCCATCAACGGCCCAATTTAGGATTCCGATTGATTCACGTTCAAGTTTGTATGTCAGTCTTTTGTCTACCTGATCCACCGGCACTTGATGAGTAAATGGAATAAGCATCAATCTCCGCCAGATACCATCATCTGTTCCTCTAATAATTGGCTTGTGGTTAGTTGACAGCCAAAGCTTGAATTCTGGTTTGAATTCGAACTCTGATCCGTATAAAAAACGTGCGGTAACAGATTCTCCTCCGGTTAATTCTTTGATAAGTCCTTCATCTAGTCGGACACCTTCATTTGGTTCACTTGCAGATACCAGACGAGCTCCTTTTAGTCTTGCAATATCGCTATTGGCTCCCCCGCTAGACTGCTGAACCATAATTGATTTAGCTTGCATCGTGCGTGAATAACTTCCAGCTATGTGCTTGAGAGTATCCATGAAAACAGATTTACCATTTCGCCCTGAGCCGTAAAGGATAAACATGACCTGCTCTTCAACTGATCCCGTTAATGAGTACCCGACCGCTTTTTGAATGTAGTCAATTAATTCATTGTCTCCATTGAAAGTCTGATCCAAAAAAGTTTGCCATTCAGGACACTCAACAGTGTCTGAATATTCAACGTTTGATTTCTTCGAGAACATTTTCTTGATGTCATGCTCGTGAAGAGTCCCATCAGATAAATCAATATATCCGTTGTCAACATTCATTAAGGTCTGATCGGCATCAAATTCATCAGTGGTTACCGGTAGACGATGTTGAATCTCATCTTCAAGCGCTCTTTTAGCACGATTTCCACGACTGGTTTTGCAAAACTTTGCCCATTCCTTCTCGGCTTTTTCTGGATCAACATCAGGAGGAGTTTTGGGCTGTTCCTTTTTCAAGTCAGCAATTACTTCGTCAATCATGGTTCGTAATAAGCCACGCTTATCGAGTTCCCAGAAGCTACCATTATAGATGTACCAAGCCTTATCGATATAGCTGTACCTTGCGACATCACCATATCGATCAACAAACCTATCTGCATTACCTGTGTCATCCCACGAACGAGGAGGAAACGCTTTTGGCTTACCAGTGTCAGTAATAAATCCAAGCTTATATTTAGGCTTTTCATGTTTCGGCTGATAAGTATCACGCACATCATTAATGGCTCGGTTGAGTGTTGAAACGCCGTAGGTTGTTTTGCCGTGCTTCTCGTCCCACTTTGGTCTCATTAATGATGACTGACGAAATATACTGTCCATCCGGATAAAATCTCTGCCTGTCCAAAATGCCAGGTCATTTGCGAATGCCAGATCAGCTTCAGATTGAGATGGATATAATGGTTCCCATCCGCCGTTGAGCAGTTTCTTAATTCGATCACCACTTTTTGATTTCAACATTTTAATGATGATCTCATCTTCAGAAAGATTGTTAGGCGCTAAATTGTACCTGCTGGGTAAATCGATGACGGTTTTTGGCTCCAGATATTTTGAATATATCCGCTTGAATTCCTCTTTTGACGGAGAATTGATTGAATGAAACTTGCCAATCTCATCTCCAGTCATTGCAAAGAACCGACCGCTTTGATACATCTCGACATTAGCTTTTCTTCGGCGTGTACCGGGTATTTCACCTTTGACAATGATGTGAATACCAGTACCAGACATTGACCTTTCGGTATATGACTTGAAAGTATTCATGAACTCCCATGCGACATTGTCGTCGGTTTGTCCTTCTTCTAGTCTCTCCAAATCATCGCCAATATGATCAACGTCAATTCCTACATATCCGTTTGCAAAGAAAAATCCAAGTCCATCAAGGTCATAAGCCTGTAATGCTGTGATTGCTTCTTCAAAAGTTACCCACTGTTTCGAGTCTGTTGAGCTTGTTTTCGTACCTGTTAAAGCAGAGTAAGGAATCTTAGTATATTTGTTTTTTTCTGGTTGCCAAATGCGGTGATAGCATCCCCATTGGCTTAGGGACCGTAGTTCTGCTGGAATGCGTTCATACATTCGTAATCCTCCTAGAATGGCAAGTCTGAATCATCAATTGGTTCATGAGGCTGGCTTGACTGCGACTCGTCCTTAAATTTGTGAGCAACTTGTGGATATTTGCTAGCATGAACGCTCCACGGAGCCACTGTGTTTCGATCACCATATTCAGGATTTTTCTCAACTTTTACATAAACTCGTACAGGCTTGTGATAAATAGCTTTGCAGAAATCATCGATGCTATTTAGTGGAGTGCCTTCAGGGATCTTTGTTGCCTCCAATACATACTGGAGACTGTCCATATCGTATTGATTCGTAGCTTTGCGCTTCCAGTTATCGAAAAAGACAATTCGGTTATGGTACTTTCCGTTTGTCTTTGGCTCTGCTGCATCAAGATCATTGCGAACCGTGAGACGCAGCTGTAGTGATTCTGATCCACTCTTGGTTGCAATTTCACCGGCTTGCGTAATGACCATTTCATATTCACCCTGTGGAAGTGGTGAAAAATCGTTTTCCTGATTCTTGCTATAATCTGCGGTAATGAATGACATATTAGTTTCCTCCTAAATATTTGTGTTCGGCAGCTTTGCGGGCTGCGATGGCCTCGTCTTTGGTATTAAATGTTCCAAGCCAAATCCTTTTTTTATTAACTTTGATGTAAGCGCCCCATTTTCCGGTGCGAAGCCTTGAAACTCCGGGGTATCCAGAAGTGTTGTTACTTTGTAAATATTTACGTTGCACAGCATTAAGCTTGTTTCCTAATCCAATTCCAGTTGTGCTCCCACTGCGTAGTGCTTCGTACCAGTAAACTTTTAAATCTCCTGTACGGTTATTCCTAGCAAGAACACGTTGACTCTTCCCACGCACTTCGGCGTAACCCAAGACTTCAATATTTCCGAATGTTTCACCGGTATGATCAATCGCTGGTCTACCCATCTATGCTCGCTTCCTTTCCTTTAGCCATCCCCTAGCCACAATCTGGTGGTAAGCCCATCCGGGTTTATAGCCACGTGCTTTTGCAATTGCGTACATATCTTCAGGTGACTCGGCATCTTCGGCTTTCATTTGTCCATATTTTGTTTTTGAGTAGTCCGCAACTATTTTGAATACTTTCTTGTCTACCTTTTTTAATTTGGCCGTAGGATCAACTTCAAGATCAGCACCATCTGCTCTGAATGAATATCCGCAAAGTGGGCATTGCTTAACCTGTGCAGGAACGATTCCGTAACATTTTGGACAGCTCTTGATCGCAGGTCCGTCTGATTTGCCCCTGTGCTTTTCCTGCTTTGGTCGATCTTCAAGTGACCATTCACGGTCAGTGTCAGGAAGACCAAAGCGATAAACGTTCGCAACATGATCAATAATGATTGACCGCTTACCTGGTTTGTAGCGCATACCGCGCATGGACTGTTGAATGAACAGCGTGAGTGAATCAGTCGGACGCAACATGATTACTGTCTGACAGTCGGGAACGTCCACACCTTCACCGTATAATTCCGCGTTGACCAGTATCCGCGTTTTGCCACTGCGGAAGTTTTCCATAGCTTGCGCACGTTTCTCTGCTGGAGTCTTTCCATCAACCTGCTCAGCGGAATACCCGGCAGCGTTAAACGCGTTTGCAACATCAATGCTCGATTGCACGTTATGCGTGTACACGATTGTTTTGGTGCCATCGGCAACTCGTTTGTATGTCGCTAACACATTCCCAAACACAGCGCGAACCTTGACGGCATCGTTCATAGACTTGCTGCTAAAATCACCCGTGGAGGCGCGCTTCAACTTGTCGACGTCAATCAGCGTTGGTGCGTAGTAGTCAAATGGTGCGAGATAGTTGTTGTCGATGAGCCAGTCAATTTTCGGGCCCAGAATCAGATCCTGATATACCTCGCCCATGCCCTTGCCAGATAGCCGGCAAGGCGTAGCCGTGAATCCGACTAGTGACGCCTCAGGGAATCGTTCGAAGATTCGCTTGTAGCTGTTCGCCAAAGAGTGGTGCGATTCATCACACAGTATCAACTGTGGAGGTGTGATCTTGTCTAAGCGACGTGTGACGGTTTGAACCATTCCCACATAGCAGCGACTCATGTCAACGCCCCATGCTGAAAACGTTGCTTTAACTTGCTGAACGATTTCGCGACGATGTACGATGAACAAAACGTTGTTACCGCGCTGCGTTGCTATCTTTGCAATTTCAGCCATAGTTGCCGTTTTTCCAGATCCGGCTGGAGACTGCACGAGAACGTGTCTATTGCCAGTTGCCAGGGACTTGCGAGCCTCTGAAACTAAACGCTGCTGATAAGGACGCAATTCACCCATGTCGATAGTTCCCCTTTCTTGGCGGTGTAATTACCGCCTTGACTGGGTCCCATCCACGTTCAACGCGAGAATGAATTAGACGACTCCGATAGCCCATCGTTTCATTCCATTCAGTCGCGTTTTTAGTGATGCCGCCAATTGTAATTAAGATTGGACGTGGATCATCGCCGTAAACTGATTCGTAAGCAGAGCGTCCCTGCTTTTCGTATCTCTGCCGAATTGCAGAAGCTGTGAACTTCGATACTTCAGACCATTCGCTTGCGGTCCGGGTTATGCCATCAACAGTTAATGTAAAATTATTTCCGCGATTATTCTGCTGAACCTTTTGATTGACCCAACGACAATTACTGGGCTCATAGTTTCCATTAACATTAATACGGTCAATGGTCAGACCGTGATTATAACCGTGTTCCCGTGCCCAGGAATTAAACGCTTGAAAATTATGGTTCCATTCGGCACAGACTTTAATACCACGGCCTCCGTACCTTGGATATTTATGATTGTTTGGATTTTGGCACCGCTGTTTCATCATGGTCCACACTCCGTACAGCGGGTTGTCGATTACTCGGCTCACTTGCTTCACCTCCGAACTTGAATAGATCCTCAATCGCGCACGCTGTTCGATCATCCAGGCGATTTTTTGCAAAGATTGCATCTGAACCTGCAAGGATAACTCCTCGGTGGCTTGTCTTTGTGCTAATGACCACGCGTCCTACAACGTCTGTCAGGCCCAATAGGCCATCACGTACGCTATCACGAATTGCTGGTGCATACTGGCTGAATGATTGTCCGGTTTCGCTAGTAACGTCTCGCGTGTTCTCCCAAGCGGTTACTAGCACGTTTACTGGTGCGTCCATGAAAATCATGGTCATGATGCGTGCAAAGTAATTTGTCCATCTTGAGTAATCCTGAAGCTCGTTGCCAATGCCGTTCTTACTGTGCCTACCCATCTCAACAAACCAGTCTTTTTCAAACGCTGAGACGTTGTCGATCACCAGATTGTCGTATCCTTGCACGCGCCCTTTTAGGTCAGTCAGAAATTCTTTCCATTCTTCACTTGGCTTACTTCGGTCAAATGGTTGCACATCGATGTTCGGTGCACCGGATAGCACTTTGGAACTGTCATCCAGATCTAGCACGAGTGTTTTGCCATCAAGATTGCGAATGGCTGATGTCTTTCCGACACCAGGCTTCCCATAAATCAAAACTCGCCAGTTCTTTGTTCGATCAATTGCAGATGCATGTTTAATTGGCTGCATGATTTCCTCCTACTTAATCAATAAATGCTCACCGCGTGGCTTAAGCTCAGCACCTAGCACTTTTTCTCCGGCTTCTAGTCGTTTTCGAATTTCGTCCGTATCTGGCTCGCGTTTTACCTTGAAGACATCAGCCTGCAAATTATCTTGATCGATGGAAAGAGGCTGTTTTCCACCATTCTTAGCAACGCTGATAGTGAATAGTGGTGTCTTGATCTTGCGCTGATTAGTTTCGTTCATTGCTTCAACCAACCGCTGTGAAATAGTACCCAAATTAGATTGATAAGATTTAATCCGCGCTTCGAAACGGTCACGTTCTTTTTTGTTGGCTTCAATATCGGCTTTGATTTGGCGAATAACCTGTGCATATCCTTCAGCTTTGTCATTGATTGCATCCACGATTGAATCCATGGTGTCTGCCAATACTTCGGGATCAGTTGTCCCGTCTTCAGCTAGTTCTAATAAACTCGCATATTTTCCTTGTAAGTCGTATAATGTTGACATAATAAGTTTCCTTTCTATCAGTCGTTGGCCTGCACGCCAGCGGCTTTTTTCATGGCTTGTTTGATAATGAATAGGATTGCGTGTGCGCCATCTTCCTGACCCATCGCATACGTTTGATGAGGGTCTGTGTTGTTCGGACCATAGTCAGTGGCAACCTTGTGATAGGCTGCAATCTGACGGTTCACTTCGGCTAGAATTCGTTCGTATTCCTCATTGGTCATCACGTCACCCTCTTAGTTTTGCTAGTCGTGCGCGCAGCTTCTTATTCTCGACAAGCAACATCTTTGCAATTGGTGTGTGGTTGCCACGAATTACGTCTAGCGTCAATTTGTTGTGCTCCTTTAGCAAATCGCCAATGGTTCGTTCTGCTTCATTCAATCCACTGCCTCCAATTTCCGCTGTGGCCTAAGCAGTGACCGATGATCACACCGAAGCCACCAGCAATTAGTAAATAACCAATCATTTCTCCGCCCTCTTACTGATTTCTGGAAAATGCGCCTGTATAAACTGGTCAAACTCTTCTGGCTTACATCGGTAACTTGATTTACCGCCGTGTGGGTACATCACTAAGCGATTACGAAGCTCGCGTTCATATGGCCAAAAAACATTGCGCTTAAACCAATCTTTGTCTTGGTGATAACGCCTGTTTAATTCTGGAATATCCCACCAGCAACGGTAATCAGCGTCTCGCTTCAATTGCTCGTATTCCGAACGGTCAACGATTACCTTGTCTTCCGGTAGCGTGATAGTGATTTCAGGGTTAATCTTCAATGTCGTTTCCATGGCATTTCCTCCTTTCATGTGATTGCCTCCTGACGGATAATGAAATCCGAAAGGAGGTGATTGATATGGATCTAACTGTTCATTTTCGAGATGGTAGCACGGAGGTAATCCCAGACTTTGAATCAGTAGTTTGTCTAGGAATGGATAAAAACGTTGTTAAAGCTGACGATTTTTCCAGTATTTATTTGGAAAATGAAGTTACCTATTCATTTGTTGGACATGCAGCTAAGCTCCAAGCTAACGGCGCCGATATACTTTATTTAGCTCTTGCTAAGTGATCCGATGAGCTCCGCGATGGCCACTACCATCTCGGGGCTTGTTTGTTTGCTTTTCAGCTGACCAGAAACAAAATCAGCAACGACATTTTCTAGTTTTTCCTTTGTGCGTACGAGCATTTAGACAGCCTCCTTTTGTAGAAACTTGTTGATAAAATACTGCTGGCCTTTGCCAGTTACCTTGGTTGTCTTGGTGATTCGTACGCTGCCATCTGGATTCTGGAACGTTCGCTCTTTGATATCGAACAGGCCTAAGTCCATTGACCGTTGTGTTGGCATGTTGCGACGATCGCCCCTACCGATCAGGTACCCGTGTTCCCGTAGCCAAGCGAACAGCCTATTCTGGCCAATATCCACACCGTTCTGGCGTATGAGCTTGGCTAAGTCACCGATGAGAATGCTCGTATGGCTGGTGGCTACCGCGTCTGCAAACAACGCTTTAGGCTTCATTGTTTCGTTATCAGCCTTAAGTGCCGCCGTTTTGGCCTGTTCGTCCTTTAGCTGTGTTGCCAGATTGATAATGAAGTCTGGGTTATAGATGGCCTTCTCAATCGTTTCAGGCGTCATGTAGGCACCATGCTTACGGATTGATGGGATAACTTCGTGTGTTACCCAACGCTTGAACTCTTTCGCAGTTGGTAGCTTGCTCGAAAGTACTAAGCTGTATAATCCAGATTCATTAATGATGGTCATTTCGCGTGATTGACCTGAGGTACCGATTTGGTACTTCAGCCTGTCTTCTTCTTCAACGTGAGTGTTTACGTCACGGCTCCCATTTTGATATCCGAGAATATCAGCCACATCCTTACCGACAAACATTGGCTCATTGTCAACATTCAAAGTACGTACTTGCCGGCCTTTAAAATAAAAATGCTGTAATTGGTTCATACCGTCATCCCCTTTCGTTCTCTATCGGGAACGTTATCCGTAAAAAAAAGATCCAGTTGATTGGCGCCGTATCCCAAAATGCTTGCCATTTTTACTAATTCGGTAGCGCTAATTGTTGTAATACCGTTCTCACGCTTAGCGTACGAAGAGCGGGTATGCCATCCCATAGCTTTCGCCATTTCGTCTTGGTTCATTCCTTTTGCGATACGTTCAGCGCGAAGACGTTTTAAATTTAGTGTCATTGGATTGCCTCCTTTCGTTTCCTTTTGGGAACATCTAAAGAATATCATCCGCGTTCCCATGTGTCAACGATTATTTCAAAAAAATATTCAGATATTGTTTTTTGGTGCCCCTATTGTGCACAATCGGGAACGGTGTTAAAATCATTCTTGAGGTGAGATACATGAAAACAAATGATGAAATAATCAAGACTTTGAATGATCTTCGCAACCGCGAAGGGATTTCAATCAGTGAACTAGCACGCCGTGTTGACATGGCAAAATCTTCTGTGTCTCGCTACTTCAATGGAACGCGTGAATTTCCATTAAACTACGTTGATAAATTTGCAAGTGCTCTACACACAACCCCGGAAAGCCTAATAGGAGTTTCTCCTGTAGATCCTTTTAAAGTCAAAAAACTAAATGTTCACTCTTATCCATACATTCCCGCTGAGATATCGGCTGGAATCTTGTGCAATGTCGATCCGCTAACTTCAGATGACGTTGAAACGATTCAACTACCAGATAGTGTTATGGGAAGATATGCCGGAGACAGTAGCATATTGATGATGCACGTTAATGGCGAATCAATGAACCAAACAATTCCAGACGGCTCTTTAATAGCCGTCAAACAATACAGCGACATTCAAGATCTCAAGGACGGGGACATCGTTGTTTTTGCAGATGATGGTGACTACGCTGTTAAATATTTCTACAACGACCGTCAAAAAGAAATTGTCACCTTCATTCCGGATTCAACCGACAAAAGATTTAGTCCAATTATGTATACCTATGAAGATCTTGAAGAAGAGAATATCAATATCATCGGCAAGGTAGTCGTATACACAGTCATTTTATAGCACAATCTTACGTCCAAACCCTGATTGACGTTAAAAGCTGGAATTTTTTGGAGGAATTCATTATGAAAAGGTCTCTGTCGGTTGGGTTATCTTTACTGTCTGTTTTCTTGCTTTCGTCTTGCGGAAATAACTCTAATTCCTCCGCTAACGTTAATAGCAAAACGCAAAATGCAGAAACCTCAAAAATGTCAAGATCTGACACTAAGAGAGTGAGCGGTAAATTAACAAAAGTCGGAACTTATTCAGTCCGAGATGGCAGAAAAGCTACTCTGGTTAAAATATTTCACCCAAGTCAAAAACTTACTTTTCAAGAAAATCAGAAGAGCGTGGAAGTCGGTTTTGACGATATAAAGATTATTGAAAATGATATTCAAGATTCATCAATAAAAAAGGATCTAGAGGACGTCTATAAAACAAGCATTCCTGGAAACAAGTTTTATACCGTTCAAATTGACTTCAATTTAACCAACAAAACTGGTAATGATGCATACTTGGAGGGCCTCAGTACCCTGACTATAGGAAACAGGAGCCTTAGTGATGGCCAATTTTACGATCCCACTCCGGGTGTAACAGTATCGAATAATGCTGTTTATTCAAACAGTATTGTCGCTGTCATCGAAAAAAATGAAATAAACTTTTCTAGGCTTGGAATTGCTTTCGAAAACATTGACGAACCAGGTCAATCAAATATGCTAATGCAGCCAACATCTTCACAATATCTCAGCTTAAATTAGTTCTTCCCCCACGCAAGCGGCGTCCCCGTGCAAGCCGGAGAGTGGGGCTGGATACAGAATAAAAAGCGCCTACCCCACCGAATGGGTAGACGCCTATCAGAATGTGACTACATGGTGTGGATGCAATAGCACCCGCCTGTATTATAGCACAAGGAGGTGTAAATGATGGCAACATTTAGGAAACGCGGCAAGTATTGGGAATACCGAGTTAAGTATACGGATTCCGCCGGTAAGCAGTTGGTCGCTTCACACGGTGGATATCGGTTGAAATCATCGGCACAAGACGCTGCAGAAGCTGTTGAGGATGACCTAAAGCGTGGTGGCGATCCTTCAAAAGCTGGAACACTGTTTTTAGATTATTGGGATCAATGGATTGATGCCTATAAGTCAGGCGATAAGTCCCTAAATACTGAATATAGATACACATTGCTCAGAAAACATTTGAAGTCACGTTTTGACGGTCGTGAGCTTGGCTCAATCCGCCCAATCGAATGGCAACGTTTCCTGAATGATTTTGCCGCTGGTAAGGACCGCAAGAAAGAGACCACACGCAAAGGCCCACGCGAACGTTCAAAGGATATTGTCAGCAAGATGAATAGCTACGTCCGGTCAATGGTTAAGGCAGCCATCAATGATCGTCTGCTTTTTTCTGACTTCACTTTTGGTGCCAAGGTTGGTGGAATCCGTTCAGGAAGCAAAGTCAAAGTGCTTGATCAAGACGACTTTGCACAGGTTAAGTCTGAGGCGGCCGAGAAGGCTTCATATCGAAGCATAGGAGCGTTTGCAGTTTATCTAGGTGCGATGACAGGAATGCGGGTTTCAGAGGTTCTAGCGCTAACGTGGCCCGATATAGATACTAAGAATAATGTGATACATGTTACTCGTTCTTGGGACCACCAGTATGGGACTGGATTCAAGCCGACTAAAACGGAATCATCTGTACGTGATATTGAAGTGTCACCAGCAGTTATTAAGCTACTCGAACAAGTTCATCAAGAACAGATGGCAGCATATCTGCGAACTGGTTACCGAGATCCCGATCAAATGATCATGCGTAATCAGTGGCACACGGTCATTACTGACACAGCCTGTAATAAGGCACTTGCGATTTTGCAAGACAAGGCGAGGATCCCAAAAGAAAAGCAAATCACTTTCCACGGCCTACGTCATAGCCACGTTAGCTACCTAATCAGTCAGGGCATTGACATCTATTACATCTCAAAACGTCTCGGCCATTCAGACATCACGATCACCATGCGAGTATACGGTCATCTTTTGGACTCTCAGAAAAAGAAAGAAGCTGTGAAAGCCACGGCTGCCATGGATCGTCTTTGAATATTTTTGTCCCCTTTTTGTCCCCCTTAAAACAAAAACAAAGCCCTCCTAACAAAAGCTAGAAGGGCTTAATCGTTGATTTAAAGGCATTCTTGAAAGCTAAAATAGGCTAAAGAATGCTAATAAGTGCCGCGAACAGGCATTTTGGTTGCCTATATATCAGTGTCTGGAAATGTTTTGTCCCCTTTTTGTCCCCCTTTGACTGGAAAATCTAAAAGCATCCAGAAGCAAGTTATTAAATCGTGTTTCAACATTTTTGCTGTGGCTGATAATTTAGTGCACAAAAATAAGCCTCCCGCCATTGCTGGTAGGAGACTCGACAGACTTTAGTTTCATATTACTTAGGCTGACACAATCAATAATACAGCAAGTATTTAATAAAATTAGAGATTCCATGGACTTTTAGAAATGATTTCTTCTGATAAAAATCTTTTTTGAATAGGTATCGTTGGAATCCCAATAGCATCTCTTGCTGTATTGATAAATTGGGAAACAGTTTCTGCATATAACGGTTGAAAAATATCTGAAGAATTTTTTGCAACCTTTTTCTGCACACTATTTTGTGATGAAAGATGACTATCAACAATTTCAACAATCGAACCATATCGACTATAAAACTGAAAAGGATCTTGCCTATAACCGAAAGCAAGCTCTAAAATAAGAAAAATGTCGTTTTCATTGCTAACCTTGTTTTTAATATTTAAGGGAATACGACCTATTTTTACAGGGGTAAGTGATGCACCAAAGCTGTTCTTTCCATTAGGCAAGCTCAAAATATTATCGGGAACTATAGTCCTATTTTCCTTTCTTAAAACGATTCTTGTTGATGAGCTTTGAAGATCGATCATCCTTAAACTCATAAGCTTTAATTGTAGCTCAGATTGATGCTGCATAAGACCTAACCTCGTTTTCTGTCGGACCCTCTGACTGAAAATTCCGTATATTTGTTTGTTCGTGAATATTTTCGTCATCAGATGTGCTTAGTTGACTTAACGCTCCGGAAAAGTTTTCAGCAACGCCGCAGTGCTTGGAAAAACCTGTTCTTAAATCGTAGAGGGAGTTACTATTGTCATAATTAAAAGGAAAGATAACACTATACTTATAGAAGTTTGCTTCGTTGTACTTCTCTGTGCTATCTTCAGTAGCGTCTTCGTAGTTATTGCTTTCTAACTTGCTGATAGCTTGTTCTAATTTGTTAGTAGAAATTTCATATTTTGCCACTTCAAATCCCATATAAGAGCATTCCATCTTTCCATACTCTTCCAATGGAATGCCTACCATCATAGCTGCTTTTTCTTGACTAATTTGATGGCTAACTCTAATTGCTAACATTTTATTTGCAAATTGGAATTGCTTAGATGAAAGTATTTCATCAGCTGTATATATTTTTTCACCTTTTACTATTTTCATATTAAATATCCCCTGGGAACGGTTTACACGGATCTCCAATATTCTGAAGCACATGTTTTTTTAAGCTTTTTCCAGAAACTTCTGAATGAACATAATCTGTATATTCAGATAGTAAGTCGGTTATTTGGTTCGCCGTTTTATTTTCTGGATCGTACAAATGCTTTTTTGGGTATGAGCTATTCTTATATTGCTCATATGTCACGATAATGTTCCCACTATAAAAAGATGTTGTCAGAAAAAAACGCCAATGATCCACTTTATAATCAAATCTCAGCTCATAGGTATAGTAACATTTGTTTATTTTTTGTAGAAACCGCCTCTGTCCAATTAACTTTCCTGTAATAGGATCCCAAATTGAAGCCTGAAGATAGTCTACATTGCGTTCACTATCATGTGACATCCCAACGGGTCGTTCATCGTCACAATTCCATGAGATTGAATTTAAAAACGTTTTAGACATAGCAAGTAGAACTTTATTGCTATCATTGTTTAAGAATGCCGAATTTGTGTTAATAAAATTTAATGCCAATCTTTTACTAGCTATATTTTCATGACATTTTATTAAAAAAACTGGTTGCACCATCATCAGCTCCTTAGTTCTCCTATATTATTTCACGCTGGTCTATTTTGGTAAAGGAGTTTTTCTTGTTTTGTTGAAATTCCGACAAAGGTGTTGAAGAAGGTGCGACAAATAAGCCCTCTACTTGATTGAACCCCCCAAAGCTGGATTGTGTCAAACTTTGTGACTCACTTCAAGCAGAAGGCTATTTTTTAACTAATATATAGGCTTTCGCCCGGATAGATCAGGCTATAGATTGACTTGCCGTTGTTGGCAGCGAGTGTGTACATGCTAATGCCGTACTTGTTGGCAATACTCCAGAAGCTGTCACCATAGCGGACTGTATAATACGTGTGGCTTGCTACAATTGAATAGCTTGCGCCAGATACTTGGAGAACGTCTCCGGGGTGAATGACACTGTTAATCGTCTTACCGTTGTTATAAGCCAAAGTATACATGTTCATGCCATACTTGTAAGCAATCCACCACCAACTATCACCAGATTGCACAGTGTAGGTTGAGCCTGAGTTTACTGATGGCACACTGGTCGTTGTCAGCAGCTCAACATTGCTTCGGTTGATCCAGCTCATGATGCCACCAAGCAATACGTTTGATCCAGATACTTGCTGAACAGTGTACGTCTTTCCCTGAACCCAGCTAGGCATTGCGACACCGTTAGCCCAACGGGTTGTGCCGAAGTTAACCTTAACACTATCACCTACTTTGATCTGGCTAAGTGTGGTGTTGTTGGCTTGCTGGCCCGCGTTGGTTGCGGGTGTATTGGTTGATGGGTGGACATAGGTCTTACCGCTGTCAGTTGTCGTGCTACCGTTGTAGCCTGAATCTGTGATGCCGGTTAGATCAACATTGCCATCAAGGCCGCCAGCGCGATAGGTGGAAGTGAACTGGAAGATACCTACATTGTCAAAACTCGGGAAGTAGCCATAATTCGGCACGGTGGTGACATTGTAATCGGGATATTCCGCAAGCCATAACTGATAATGACGAGCAATTTGCGCTAAATCAATATGGCTCATCAAGTGGTTCTTATAACCATACAGCATTGGTGTGTAGCCAGCATCACGAATGTAGTCGAGTGCCCACAGTAAGGTTGCTGTATTTGTTGACCCCGACTCATAGTCAAGCGCAACAATCGACCCTTTTGGTGTCTGAACTTCAGGCAAGAAATGATCTAGCACTTGCTTGGCTAAATTGGTGTTGTTGATATTCTGCCACCAGATGTAGGTGTGTGCCCGCTTACCAGCCGCAATCAACGATGCAACCTGCGTCTTATACGTGGTTTGATCATACACCCCATACCCACTATAGCCACCGATTTGAGAGATGCCGAACTTGTCAGTGGAATAACCAAAGACACCATTAGCGCCTTGCCAGACTGACCAGTCGACACCTTGATCTCCCTTGGCCGCATTTACCTGCGATGGCAGGGCAAAAGAAATAGCCGCCAAGAAGGCGACTACCAAGGTGATTAGTTTAGTTTTTAATTTCATGGTGCCCTCCTTATTGCTGTGGAGCAACAGATGATGGTGCCAGCTGAGCCTTAACTGCATCTGCTGCTGCTTGAGCTGCGGCCGCTACCTTGTCTTGATTAGATGCTTCCTGATCAACTGTCTTTTGTGGATAGGTTTCTGCTAGGCTGTCTTTCAAATTAGCGTAGGATTGCTCAACCGCGTTGGCAATTGTCTGCTCGTCCGCTTTAGTGAAGCCGAGTGACTTCAGACTGTTCTTCACGGCTTCAATTGCGGCCGACTTCTTAAGTTCCCCGCTGAGCTTATCAGTCACACCAAGCTGTTCTGCTGCTGTTACCGCAGCGTTTGCCAACGGTCCTAATACCTTTACCAAAGCTAATGCTTGCTTGTTAGCCAGCAGCTGTTTTGAGATCCAAGCCCCAATGATTGGGACTGCTGCTGCTGCAAGTGATACTAAAAGTTCTGTCCAGTTATTCATCATCATTATCTCCTTTAATGCCTACATGGTCTTCCAATCGAGTAATCCTAACCGAGTGACTGCCAAGCTCGTCATCATGTGTCCTCAGATGTTGTCCCAAGTCTGCCAACGACTGTTCGTGCAGCTTGAGCTGACGATTAATCGTCTCTGAAAGCACTTGAATATCAGAGCGTAATGGATCTAAGGCAATCTTTTTGAACAGCCAGCTGCCCGCGCTTACACCCACCCCTATGATTGATATGAACTCCGCCCAGTCACCAATCGTGTATCCAAAAAATGTCACTTTCTCACTTCCTTCCACAAAAATAGCCGCTAGCTTTTGCTGGCGACATAGTCACTGCCTGTAATTTGCTTGTATTGATCTGGGGTGATCATTACTGGTACATAAGGCGTTAAATCAATCCCCCAACTGTAAAGTAGTGCACACTGATCATAATTAGTCACTTGATTTCGCCGCCTTCATCTGCGCTACCTCAAGAGTAAGCGCGGCAATCATCTGCTGTTCAGGTGACGGCTCAGGTTTAGGCCTGTCAGCGTCTGGATCATAGCCAGCATCAGGAACGACTTGGCCGTCAATAATGCTAGCGTGGTTTTCATACAAGCCAACAGCATCGTCAACTTCAATAACCTCGAATCCTTCATCGGTTGGTCCTACTGGTCTGTTTTCATCAGCATACGCCCAGTTAAGCAGCCGATTATTGCTATCCGTCCACACTTTGATTTTCATAATTGCCTCCTAGAAAAATGAATCTCCTGTTGGATAATCATCTTGGGTCATATAAGTCAATGAACCAAAATATCCGCCTGCTCCCGTTTGAAGTGCTACATACCAACCAGGAGTGCCCCCAGATGGTGTTGAGGCATACAAGAAACACATATGTCCAGCTTTGGCATCGCTCATAGTAATACCAGCCAGAGTGTTGGTTGGCTTATATCCCGGCCTTATATCTGCTAGTCTCAGATAATTATATGGTGTTTGGGTTTTCACTGAAATATTAACCGTTAGAGTGACTGTGTTGTTCCGGCGGCTATAGTACATGTAACACCAATCAACGTCAGCGCTTGTATAAGCGGTTGTGTTGTTCCAATAATACGTCACGTTATCTGTTGATTTGTATGTGCTAAATACATATTTTTTTGTGGCTGCATTTTCAGCGCTAATTAATGTTGAAAGGTTGAGCTTGCCACCTTGAAGGTTAGCATATTGGGTATCTCCGGCATTGTCAGGTGTACGTTCGCGACTGATAAATCCCGATGGTCCTAAGTCGCTGATTAACATATGTCCGTCAGCCTTACCTTGATCGTTTTCAATGTTGCCTGTGATATTCACGTGACCATACTGCATGCTGGTGTTGCCACTGCTAAACTTTCCTACATTGGCATCGCTAAGAGCAGTGTGACTAAATGGTGCATTGATATCAGGAGAATTAATGGTCGCACTGTCAACCTCAATTGCAACAAGCTTCTTAATGTTCAAAATGGCCTGCTGGATACTTTGGTCAATCCAAGTTGACCCATTGTAATACTGCAATGCCGTGGCATCGTTAAGTGTTGTCCCATGCCACCATAGGTCGCCTTTCTTGGGACTAGCAGGCGTACCAAGCTGAATGTACGTATATGGCACATCCTTGCTTCCGGGAACGCCTTGCGGTCCTTGAGGCCCCTGTGGACCTTGAGGGCCTTGAGGACCAGTATCGCCCTTTGGCCCCTGCACTAGTTGCCAAGAATAAAGTGCCGGATTCGTGCTATCGGCCTGTGTAAAGTCTGTATAACTACCGATGTACTTGCGAGAACCCGGAGTATCCAGTGAGAAATTCGTTTTACCGTCACTACTGTCAGCATATGCAATATGGAAGTACGGTGTCTTGCCATCGGCACCCGCTTTGCCTGGTACCCCATCTTTACCATCAGCACCGTCTTTGCCCTGAATCAGTGCCCATTTACCAGCGTAATCAGCCGGATTGTCACTTGGGACGGATGTCTTATTTGACCAAACGATTGCCATATACTTCTTATCAGTTGGGAAGGCACTCATATTGGTGCCTTGATTGTCATCGGCATAACGAAGCCATGGATAAAACTGAATAGTCTTGGGCATGTTGGCCATCTTATTGGCAAGATCGCTGAGCCGTTGGTCAAAGCTGACTGTTTCATGAGCAAACTCACCCAAAGTAAGCTTGACAGAATGGTTAGCACGGCTGCGCTGAATGCTCAACACTTTGGCAGACAGAAATAGCTGTTGATTCTCATCGGCAATGTGGACGGTTTGATTAAGCGGCACATATGGTGAATTAACCAAATCAATATCGTACGTTTCGTTTGGGTGGTTATACTTCTTCAAGTCTGCCAAAGCTGCTTGCAAAAGTGCCGCCTGCGAGTTTGAATCAAACGCTTTAACCCGATTCCAGTCAGACTGTGTTGGGTTAGGGTTACTGTTGCTTAACAATCTTGAATATTTCTGCACAGCAATGGTATCGTGCAAGAACCCGTACTGATCAAGCACAAACTGTCCCGTTGGATCAGTCCACTTGTAACCGATCAAATTAATTGGATCCTGATTAGTTGATCCATCCGTGCTTTCTGGCACCGCTCCATAAGCCTTGATAGAGGTTTCCATGTCATAGGTATCGCGGTGCGTGACGATGTTGTTGATGTCCTTATTCATTTCAAAAGAGATCAAGCTATCGCCGGCCGTTTCATGCCGAATGTTGATGACACGCTTAACCAAATTCGTTCCAACAAACTCAAAGCCAAAGCTAAGCACTGCATCAAAATCTTTTGCCACGGCAATAATGCGAGCCAACGATGATTCTTCACTAGTCCACTCGAGCGTTCGAACATTGTCAGGAAATTCGTTGATGCCAATCTTCCAGCCTGAATCATTTGTAAACCTTGTGATGTAGTCAGCGATGGTATATGGCTTGTCAGCCTTGAAGGCGCCAACGGTTTCGTTAATCAAATCATTACCGGCATCACTAGCAACAATTGAATGGATATGGCCTAGTGAATCATGCTCAACCGATTCGATCACCATTTGGTGGCCGTTGCCTTCTTCGTCTTGATAAAGAATGAAGTTGGTTTCTTTGGCCATCTCATTGACTGCTTGTTCCTGATCCGTTGTGAAGTGAATATCAAGAGACAAACCGACCGCAGGACGATTGTCAACACTTTGTGTTTCTATATCGTTGTCAATTCGCCATTCGCCTTTGCCGTCAGTCGACCCAACACCTAAAATGTTTGATTTTCGATCTGCAAAGTAATACTCCATTTATAGCCAAGCCTCCCTTATCTCTACTTCACATGCAAATGGTTGTGCCCAGCTCGAAGGTGTGATAGCAATCTCAGTATCACCGGGCGGCAGTTTGAATTGCTCCCATTGATTACCTAGCGTGTGCATGGTTGGATCAAGAGAACCGTTCAAGTACGTCTTAGCGTTCGCCACATCAATCTTGAGAACATCGCCATCGCTGAAACGATTCTTGATATTCGTATACCAGCTAACGTTCTGCCATTTGACGGTGGACGCAATCAGATACATGGTCGATTCGCCCCACGTCTTGTCACGCATGAACCACGCGGAAAATTGCTTAGTCTCGACACTAGCAGTATCCGCAAAGGTAAACTGGCGGGTAATAGTCGTCTCTCGTCCTTGATTGCCAACCCATGGGGACACTCGGAAAACAACTGAATTACCAAATTTCTGTAATTCCAACTGAATGAACTTGTCATTAGTGAAAATGCTGCGATCCAACTTTTCATTGACGACCAGTTGATCTTTGTAGTAACACATCCACCAAAGTTGATCGGACAATGCGCTATTATCCTTCAGTATCATCTGGAAGATTGGCTTGCCGTCACTTTCTAACGTTGTTTCGAGCGCACCTACCTGTGCTACCCCAGTTTGGAAGCGTGTCATAACGTCCCATGTGAGATTGCTCTTGAAGTTACCGTTGTGTGTCTTGACAAGGTCGTGTTTGATTGAAGGACCATTCCAATACTTATGGTCGCCAGTAATACTGGGCCAATTAGGCTCAACCTTCCAGCCATCATAATCGTCATGAGTCCAAATCGCATTGCCAATCTGTTCATTAGGCATACTAGGATCACCACCCCAATAGGGATTGTTTGTGGCAGCTTGATTATCCATATGTGAGCCTTGAACAGCGGCTAAGTTAAGTGCTACTTCGCTTTCTTCGGTGATGAAGCCATCTATTTCTTGCGTGCCAAATTGGAGAATACCCGGGCGATCATTAACAATCCCAACCATGCCGTTATCCGCGTGCATAGTTGCCGTAATAACTGGCTCAACAGGATAAGTGCCGCCATTATGAACCGTGATGGTGTTGGTATAGTATTCAGGATCTGCTGGGTTAGGCGACCAAGGAGAAGCAGAAGTGCCTAGTTCGAGTTTCTCATGCGTCCAAGACACAGGCGTGTCTGTGGGGAAAGTTTGGCTGAAGTATCTTGGGGTTAGCTCAACATAAGCAGCATTAATAGGAGCCGTCAATACGGTTGAGAACCGACCCCCTCCAGATACCCAAGGTATATCCGAACCAGCTTGGCTAGATATCCAGTTATTGGAAGCATCATACCAACTAACTGACGAATGACCAGTGTGTCCCATATCGCCAAAAGTAATGGTGTAAACATATGTCTTGCCACCATCGACTGGTGCTTTCTTCAGAGTGATACCATCAATTCCGCGAGCATTCGCCTTAACAACGCCATTGTTGTTCGATGATGTCCCTTTAAGCAGGTTCACTGGCACGTCCTTGTATGGCATATTGTCAAACGTCTTCGTGGCTACCGAGTGCGCAATGCCGTCGGGAACCATGAATACCAAATCAACTTTAGCAATATAATCAAATGTTCCATCATATTCCTGTGTTCCTTCAAATATTGCATCAAAGTAGCGATCTGGATAATTCGATAGTTTCAGTTGCTTTGTCGCGTTTCCGCTTAACAATGAAATAAGATGATCTCGCGTTTCAGCAACTGTTAATTCTGAATTTTCAGAAAGTATTGTGCCTTCAATCGTAATTGGTGTTTTAGCGTTGCGCGAATAAGTCAGTTGTTCCCCGTCAGATAGGCCGACCTGGTCGTATTTGTTGTCCTTATATAAAAAAGGCATTGTAATATTTGACACGATAAAATAAGGAGACAAATCCACATCTCCGAATGTTACCGTAATAACTTTTTTCAACTTGTGATGCCCCTTCCTCGTGCTTGCCTTTTGTCACTAATCTTTTGTATCTGATCAAGATATGGATACTGAACTTGTGCAACTGCACGTCCATCCATATCAATTGTTGTGTCGCGTTGCATCAGCGCGGACATCATAGACTGAATCGACATAAGCAACTTTTCAAGATTTTTCGTGTCTAATGAATTACTGATACTAACTGGTTGTTGACCAACCAGCGATTGGGTCACTTGATTTGCTAGGCTAAGCACTGTTGCGTTTGCTGGAATGTCTTTACCATTGGCGTATTGAGGCAGTTTTGGAAACATTCTAGCCGTCATTCCTGCAGGAACAATTTGAGCATGCTTTTCGATTGGCTTAATCACATTACGACCAAATGGAATCTCAATTCCACCATTAGGGTGAAAAATAGCTTCACGGAACGTTGGGCCTTTTTGATCGTTAACCATCGCGAGGCCGCCACCAAAGTTAGAATCGCCTTTTGCTCGAGTAGCGACGTTTGCTGAACGTCCATACGCACCGCTAACGACATGCTCTTCAACATAAACGGTCTTCAAGACAGACGTTTTGGTTCGCTCAACAAATGAATCAACAGCTCGCTTAGCTTGTGCAGCAGGGACAGTTGACTCGTCAATGGCTTTCAAAATTGCTTGCTGTACTTTAGACGATACATCGTTCCATATACCCAAATCTTTTAGGGTCTCTTGCAGCGCTGCTCCTGTCTTGGCTTGCGCAATTAATTGCTGCTGTTTAGGCGTCAAGCTATCCCATTTGCCTACGTTTGCAAGGGCTTCAATTGTCGCACTATTTGTTTTGTTAATTGCCCATATCTGAGCTTCCTTCCAGTCAGATACATTCCACTGATTGTTAGCAATCATGGCGCTTGCTACTTGCTCTTTAGCATTTGAAGACAAATGTAGATCACTCTGAATCCACTGCAAGTCGTCCCACTGCTTGTTAGCAGCTAGGGCTTTTGCAACCATGTCTTGAGCGTTTGTTGTCATTTTGCCTTCTTGTAGCAAAAGCTGAATAGCATTCCAAGTCTTGCCGCTTTTAACGGCCTTTTGAACCTCTTCAACGGCATTTGTCTTGACTTTGCCATTTTTATCTGTCAGTTTCAGGTTGTTCCAACTTTCGGCAGCCTTTTTGACAGAGCCAGATAAGCCATCTAATGAGACGCTGACGGCTTTTTTTGTTTCATCTGCGGCGGCCTTAGTTCTGCTGTTATACGTATCCCAAGCTTCGGCTGCTTGCGTAGCAGTAAATCCATATTCCTGTGTCAGCTCAGAAATGATTTCGGAATGTGACTTGCCTTGCGCTTTAGCAACTCTGATATAGTCTCCGCCGAGCTTATCCATCGTTGCAATGTGTTCCCGTTCAAGGGCTTCAATGGCCACGTTCTTTTCAGCTTCCGAAAGCTGTGCATTACCATTTATTGCTTTTAGACGCTGCTCATAGCTCGACATTTCTTGATACGAAGCATCGCCAATGGACTTTGCCATTGAGGACAATTGTTTTACGGACATTTTGCTCGTTTCGCCTAGCTCAGCAGCGAGCACTTGGCGTTGTTGCTTTGCCGTTAATCCAAGTGTCTTAATCTGAGCTTCGGCCATTTCATTCTGAATGTTGCCAATCTTAACGCGTTGTTCTGCATTAAGAGCAACGTTGTTGTCGGCGGAATTTTTCAAGATATCATGTGCTTCTTTAGCATATGACTTCATCTTCGCAATCTCTTTGTTGCGAGCCGTTTCTTCTTTGCCAGCCTCTTCTTCAAGAGCAGCAGCGGCTTCACCACCAATAGCCTTGGCAACATCATCAGCGGCCTTTTTCTGGGCTTTGCTTGCCTTTTGAGCAGATGTAATCATACCGCTGAATGCTGAGTTAATAGTTTTTGCATTGCTAGATACGGAACCGGATGCCCCAGACATGGCAACATCAACTTTACTTTGATATTGCGACATTTCAGTTGCCGCAGTATCAGCCGTTTTGCCAATGTCAGATCCCCACTTTGAAGCACGGTTGGAAGACTCGACCATCTGTTTGCCGAAGCCTTCCCAAGCAATGACACCAACCGTTGCCGCACCGGCTACAGCTATCATGCCAAGCCCTAACGGAGTCAATGCGCTTCCTAATACACCTGTCTCACCAGCGGCAACAGTCATTCTTCCGGCAAGATTTCCAATTAAGCCACCTGTATTGGTCGCGGCACCGCCAGCTTTAGTCAAGGTCCCTACAACATTCCCTGTTGCATCTGTTAACTGACCCATAACCGTCTTGGCTGCTTGCGATTTAGCACCCAATCCGGCTATTTTTGCAATAAGGCCAACTGATGAGGTGCCTAATTTTCCAAGCCCTGTAGTTAATCTTCCACCAATGCTAAGCACTGGACCCATGGCTGCGGCCAACAACCCCCACTTAACAATATTTTGCTGCACTTGTGGATTCAGCTTACCAAACCAATTAACAGCCTCAGTCAAGTCCTTGATAATGGGCTGCACACTAGGTAGAACTTTTTGTGCAAGCGTCATCCCCAAGTTTTCAACATTTTGCTGTAGAACCTTTAATTGATTTTGAGCAGATTTAAGGTTCTTTTCCGATAAGCTGCCCACATAGTTCTTTTTCTCAGCCTTATCAACCTGGCTATTCAATTCAGCTAACTGTTTGCTGTTTTGTGCGAGAATAATACCTGCTTGCTGACCAGTGGTACCAAAAAGGCTGTTAAACACAGCCGCTTTCTTGGTAGCACTCATAGTCTTTGTGTGTTGGTTGAGCACGTCCATGACAGTACTCAAGCTCTTGAGCTGACCATTAGAACCGACGATTTCTTCTTTCTTGATGCCAAGGCTGGCAAGAACGTCATTCTTAGTGCCAATGTTCTTGACTGCAGTGTTCAGGCTAACAATCACCTTACGTAACCCAGTACCAGCTTTGTCAGCTTCCACACCATTGTTTGACAGGACACCTAAAGCGGATGCGGTTTCTGACAAAGTGAAATGTGCTTGATGAGCGGTGGCACCAACATATGACATACCAACACCAAGAGACTGGAAGTCCGTTGCTGTCAGATCGGCCGCATAAGCAAGCTCATTGACAGCTGTCTTAGTGTTTCTAGTCATAGTTGCAGTATTATTAGACTTCATACCAAACGATTCAAGTGTGGATGATGCCACAGAAACAACATCGTTGAAATCATCGCCTGATGCCAAAGCACCTTGAAGTTCTGTTTTCATGGCAGCGATAGCCTGCTTTGACGTATAACCACGCCGCACGAGTTCTTCATAACCATCAGCAATCTTGCTTACTGATACACCATAGTGATTAGAGTACTGAATGGCGTCTGATTGCATCTTGTTAACGCCAGAAATGGCTTCTTTTGCTGATTCGCCACCAGTAGTAAGCAGGTTTTTGATTACCAATAGTTTATTTTGGAACCCAATAGCTTTTGCAGTGGCTGCAGCAAAAGCTGTGGCTATAGGCACAGTGATGCCGGTAGTCATGCTGTCGCCAAGCGACTTCATACGGTTACCAATGGCGATCTGGGCTGTACCGAGTTTGTTAATTGCACCCGTGACACCGGTCGTTTTAACGCTCATTTCAGCTTCCGCTTGCGCGGTACTGATGTACTGTTTAGCCAGTGATGCGAGCTTTGCTTGTTCGGCTTCAAAATTAGCTGCTAGTCTAGCTGAGCTTTTTGTCATTTCGCCTTTTGAAGTCAGTGACCCATCGTATGCCTTCTTAGACTCGGCTACAACCTTTGATTGTGCAGCAATCATCTTGGTCAAGCCTTGTTCTTTAGCACTTAAGCCGTCTAATTTACTTCCAAAAGCGTCATAGAAAGAGGCCTGAGCTTTCATCTCAGACCCAAAATACTTCAATTGTGACTTGGCGTTCTTCAGACCGTTACCGAACTTGGTATCATCAAGCCCAAGTTCGATCATCATTTGACCTAATGGTTCTGCCAATTTGTTTCCTCCTTCCTACATTGATTTGATAAAATCGGCAAGTGAAACTACCTTTTCTTTTTCGGGTTCGCTTTGTAGCAGTACTTCTTGTAGCGTCTCCCAATCAGTTTTCATAATGTCATTGATCGTGAACCCCGGAACATTTGTAACAACCGAACGAATCATTTTGTAGATTTGATTTAATGCTTCTTTTCTGCTGATTCGCTCGCTGCCACTTTTTTTGGGTCAATCCCGAAAAGTTGCTGATTGAAGGTGTTAAATACTTTGTTGAAGTCCCAAGCGGCAACGCCGTCTAAAATTCGTTGCTTAGTTACGCTTTTGTCTTCAAAACAAGAAGCCATAAATTCTGCGTTTTTTTCCATCCAATCTGATTCATCTAGATCAGGAAAGTTCTCGGGAGTTAGTTTTAAGCCTTCGATCAGTTTTAAGGCGGGCACGAATGTTTCTTGAAAGTGCTCAACCTTGCCATCTTTATTACGTAAATCAAGTTTTAGCATGATAAGTCTCCTTATTTTAGATGCCGCCCTGAACTCAATCAGCATTGTTTATTTCTGAGGCGACAATTGTATTTTTAAGCAGCAGTTACGGTTACCGCAGTGCTTGCGGTTTTGCTGCCATCGTGTGTTGTTGCGGTAATGGTAGCAGAGCCTTCAGAAACGCCAGTTACTACGCCACTACTGTTGACAGTAGCGACTGCTGTGCTGCTTGATGCAAAACTAACAGACTTGTCGGTTGCATCCGTTGGGCTAACTGTAGCCGTCAATGCGGTGGTTGCTCCAACTTTCACGCTCGCTGTTGCCGGTGTCAGAGATACTCCAGACACCGTTACGGTTTTGGGGTTGCCTTTAAAACCTGCGCTTTCACCGTGCTAATAGCTGTTGCATCAGACCCGACATATTTAGCGACGTACTCGCCTTTTTGATCACCATCATCAGGTGAACCGGCCGCAGTAAACGTATAGCTATCGCCTTCTGGTGCCTTCTTGTCAGCTGGATCTTGTGTATTCAAGGTCTCTTTGTCCTTGGAAAATTTGCCGCGGAAGAATCCTAAATAGGCACTATCCCCTTGAAGATTTTCTGCTTCTAACAGAACTCCACAATATGGTGGGTTCGTGTCATTACCCACATATGTGATACCAGACTCAACAGTTTTCTGCCCAAGGATAATCGCTTCTGAATCTGCTGGAATGTCGATCAACGTAAAGTCAACTGAAACTTCACCAACACCCTCTTGAGAAATCCAATACTCAATGTCCGATGCAGCAACCTTCAGAGCGTTGCTTGACAACCCAGAGATTTCAGCTGTAATGGTACCGCCTTTGTTTGTATCACCTTGAACAACGATTGGTTCTCCCTTTGGGGCCCCAGTAGCGTCAAACGGTTGAATGGTCATGCGTGGAAAATGTACTAAAGTCATGTGATGACTCCTTTCTAATAGTTAGCGTCATAAAGCTGTGTGACAGTTCGATATCGCCGTGCATCGACATACCGTTTTGTGTCACTAAAAAACTCGTCAAGCCCCTCGGATAATTGCGAGAAGCCTAACGAGTACATGTGTTTTTTGATTGCTTGTTGTATCTGCTTACACAGCATGCGATCACCGGATTGCACATCAATCTGGTAAGTTAGCTGTTGTGCTAATTCTTTATCACTGGCACCAAAGGCGGCCGTTGGAGGAGACAACGGTTTGATGAGAACAAACGTTTCCTTAGAAGCTGCCTCTGGATAGTCGTAATACTTAATCGGGTACTGAGATACTAGCGGATCACCACGTATCTCTGTATAAATCGTGTTCAGCATGTCTTTCATAGCAGTTTCCTCAATTCAGCCGCTTCTAGCTCTTTCAGTTTCGGCTGCATTTCATCATATGATGATCGAATTTTCCCTATGCCTCTTGGAGCATACGTACGCCCATTTCGGGTGTACCCAAATTCGTTGAGATGAACTAAGCGCCACCGTTGTTTTGAACCATCACCCGACCACCCAATCTTGATATTGCGAACCCCACCACGAAGCCGTGGTTTGCCCGCAGTAATTTCATTTACTGTTGCGCCAGTGTCTCGATAGCTTGCTGCAGCTTGCTTAAGTTCAACAACTGCATACCGGCCAGCGATGGTTAACGCGTTGTTGACATATTTAGCAACCTTGCGATCGCTAAACTTTTGACTTAGCTTGTTTTCTAAGTCTTCTAAACCTTTAACGTCCAAAGTTACTGTCATTGCTTCGCCCCCAATACCAGCGTAATGAACCTGTTGGCTTCAAAATCATGGCGAACTTCTTCAATCTGCCACTCCTTAACTTCCTGATAGCGAGAGTCGTCAATAAACGCTGTCATTTTGTTGTTCGGAATGAATTCACCCTTGGTATCGCGAATAATCACAGTGACGCCCAGGTCAACCTCGTGGCTATCAAGAACTGCCTTGTCCTTATTGCTTGGCGAATAGGCATCGCAAAGACAAAAAAACACTTCTTTAGGCTCAATGTCTGTTGGTTCAGGTGAATCACCAACATCTTGAGCATAGAAGTGAATCGGTATTCTTAATTTTCCACTGTCAAGTTTGGGAGGCTGATACTGAAAGCTTGGACGACTAGCCATTGTCATCGTCCTCCTCACCATATGCCTGTAAACTCAAGCCAATAATCGTTGATAGGAAGTTGTCTTCGAAAAACTCGACCTGATCGTTGTAGACATACCTAGTACGTTCAATGACAAGCTCTTTTAACTGGTTATTGGTGATATCAGACACTCCAGTCATGCGATTAACTGCATCGTAAGAGGCCTGTAGCATGTTTTTAAGCTCAGCATCTTCTGATGAGTGGTAAATGCTCATTCGGGCTTTAAAGTCCGTCAAAAGCGATTCAATCTGATCATCATTCATCTGATGTCACCCCCGCAAGTTTCTGTAAATCGGCCTTTAATGCATTGCTTGGGTAACTGATTCCCTTTGAATCAAGATATGACTTCAGCTGTGCAACGGTTGAGTTGCTGTCTACCCCCGTTACGCCGGGGGATACTAGTTTCCCGTCCCACCAGTTGTGGAAGCACTTGGCGCAGCGATATTCAGCGCATAGACAAGCGCAGCATTACTATCTGCTGGCGCACCATAGAAGAATTGCTTAGCAGTGAACAGGATTGCATCCTGAATGGCCAATGTTTGGTTAAAGTCAGAGATGTTCAAGCCACCAGCCATGTATGCGTCATAACGGCCTTTAACAAAAGCGATAGCCTTTCCATCTGGAACATACTGAGATTCAATGATCTGAATGCCATATGGTAACGCATATACCCACTGACCATTAACGTTTTGCATGGTCATTGCACGCTCAAAATCAAGCGAAGCACCCGGTTGTACAACCAAAATGGTGTTACCACGTGCAACTACAGGCTTACCGTTTTCTTTCTTGGACAGAGCCTTAATGATGGTCATTAGTTCAAACTTGGCTGTGTCAGCGTCCTTTAGGGTCACGGTACCGGCATCAGCCTTAACAGGATAGGTTGTCACGCCAGCAGCAGTGGCACCTTTTGATGGATCACGATCAAGCCCAATTGGCTTGCTGTTACCATCGCCATCGACAAAAGCAGATTCAGATGCGGCCGCAAACGCTTCGGTGATTTGGGTAGTAACATATGTGCGTACCCATGCCGGACCGAATGAATCAAGATCATTAGGCAGCACTACGAATGCCGTCAGTTTACTCATTTCTGCATCAACAGACGTGAACGTAGCATCAAGCTGCCCTTGAATGTCGCCAAAAATCTTGCCCCATACAGCGGCACCTGTAGCATCAGACTTCCAGATTTTCAACCGTACGCCGTTATTCTGCAGACCAATTGCTTGCAGCAGAGGGTGATTAGAAGTCAGATCTTCGAAAATCTTGTCCACAGTGGTTTGTGGAATAAGCTGGTCGTTCTTGAACCCAGTATCAGTCGAGATATCATTGAAGAATTTAACTTCGTCTTGGGTCATCTTTACATCACCGGTGTTTGCCGCGATGATGCTATCAATTTCCTCTTGGGTCTTATTCTTCAGCTTTTCTTGGAAGCTGTTGAGATCAGTGGACAGTGCGTCCATCATTTCGCCAAACGCCTTGCCTTGGGCTTCAGCATCACCACCACTTTTGACAATGTCTGCGAATGCCTTTTGTTTTTCCGCAAAGGTATCTAAATTCTTAAAGCTCATAGTCATATTTTTATGACTCCTTTCGTATTAAAAAAGGAACCCTGCAAACTTGCTTTGCTTAGGTTCCTCATGGGATTTCAATTTATTTGCAAGCTTTTCTGCTAATTCATCGGTGTCAATCTTTACAGCCGGTTCTGTTGGCTTGTCCTTGATTTCTCGATACTCCTTAAGAGCATCAACGATCTCTTTTGTCAGCATCGTTTTTGGCCCCGCTACCAAGGTAGGCTGTTCCTCAAACATAATTTCATCAACAAATCCAATATCTTTGGCCTGTTGTGCTGACATATACGTTTCGTCCGCCATTAGCTTGAGCATCTCATCAGTTGTTTTTCCGGTTTTTGATGCATACAAGTTAGCAAATTGTTTATCTTGCATTGAAAGAACATCACTGTACTTGTCAAGATCACCGGAGTTACCAGAAATACCAGAAACTGACACACGGTGAATCATGAATGTAGCCGTCGGGGCCATCATAATCTTGTCAGCTGACAGTGCTACTACTGTAGCTGCAGATGCTGCCTGACCGATAATCTTAGCCGTTACAGTTCCGGGATAGTCTTTCAAAAGTGTCGCAATTGAGCTCCCGGCGGTAACCAATCCACCTGGACTATCAATTTCGACTATAACGTCTGAATTATCAGTCGGAAGCATTTCGCGGATCGCGTTTGGAGCTACTAAATCCAGTCCCCATGACTTCATGACACTCGCAGTCTCATCATCAACAAGCTGAGTGTTAATTGGAATTACTGTCGTCATCATTATCACCTCCCTTCGTTGCCTCCTCATAGTTCTTTGTGATGTAGTATTTCTGGCCGCTTCCGTCTGGAATTGGATCATCGCCAAACCAGCTTCGCACAGTGTCACGATTGTATACACCGCTTGATACTAGCTTGTCTATTGCGTCGCTAAGATTAAGAGCATTAGGCTTATTCAGTCCCCAAACGGTGACCTTATCTTGATCATATGAAGACTGGCTTACAGCTTTAGCATTCAGCTCATCCTCAATTTTTTGGTTAAGCGGAGCAATGCAAAAGCTCAATAGTTCTTGTTGATTCTGATCAACTTCCGCCTGTGCACCGTGGATCAATGCCGGTGGGATTCCTAGAATCTCGGCAACACTGTCAACTGCCTCTTTACGCGCAGCAGTAATGTCAGAAAATGCCTGATCTGCGCCACTATACTGACTTGAAACTTCGTCGTACTTAATGCCCTTCTGTAAAGGCACAATCGCAATGTCGTTGTCTCTGAATGCGCTAAATAGCTTATCAATAAATTTCTGAGCTGGATTTTCTTTCTTATTGCCATTCGCGTCATCTTTAGGCGTTTGGCTGTCAAAACTTGTAACGCCTGAGAAATCCACCGTTGCTCTTAGCTGCTTGTTACGCATAGCGAAACTAATCATGCGGCTGAATAAATTAGCATAGTCGGACAACAACTGATTAGTGTATGTGGTTAGGTTGTCGTTGTTGTATTTGATAAACCAAACGTCATCCATTCCAAACACACGCTGAAACTGATAGTCATTGACCACCACTCCAGAAAATGTATCAGGATATACCGCCTTGACATTATGAACGTAGCTGTCAGCAATCAGTAGGTCGCCTGTATCGTCCTGAACGACCAGCACTTCATTATCTGTAATGAGTTTAAAGATCAGTTCCTGCCAAAAGCTCGTTGCTGTTTGATTATAGTTTGGTCGGACATTTAGCTTGTAATAAAGCGCATCGTTTTTAGTTTTGAACTCGGACTGAGAAACCGTTCTGGCTAAAAAAGAAGCACACGTATTTAACGCATACTGTTTCAGGTAAACTTGCGTCTGCTGGCCGCCAATTAAATCAAGATCATAGGCAAAACTGGCATCTTTTCGTTGAGTAAACAGATCAAATAAGTTGAAGTTCACGCTTTCACCTCCTTTCAGAAGTCAAGGTCATTTAAAAACGCCAGCGATTCGCTGACGTCCATATCGGATAACTCATTTACTCGGTACAACGTATATTCAAAGGCTTTAAAACCATCTGTCTTACGACGAGTTTCCTCTTTCTTCTCATAGGACTTGTTTCCGTTCGCCTTGTTTACCTTTACCAGCACGTTCTGTGTGTTCCAGCGAAGCAAAGGGTTATCTCCCCATACAAAACGTCCTCTTGGAAAACCGTCGTCAATTATTGATGCCAATAAACCATCAATAGAAGTAGGATTGTGAATGATATCAACCTCAAAATTGGCATCTTCGAACATTTTTCGCATAATCTGAGCACGGTAGTTATCCATAACTACCTTTTTTATATCAAATCGATGTGCCATTGCTTGTATCCAATCTAATGCATGTCTAGGATCCATAAGTGGCTCGTCAACAACTTCAATTAGGCCCATTCTTTCCCAGTCGTGAAGTGGAATATTGAGACGCTGATTTGGTGTCGCAATTCTGTCCTTTCGACTGTATGCGTAATATTGATCACAGAATCCCTTCCGTGCCCACTGCTTTTCAATGGTTACTAATTTATCTCGGTACCTAATCGTTACTGCAGCAGCAATGAAATCTCGTACACTGGCAAAATCCACCGCCCCTATTGCCTCTCTGCCGTCTAGATCATGCGGAATCGGTTGATTGGTTGCTGCAATCTCTTCCCAAGGCGCAACACTACTGTTCATGGACGTGCTGGGATAGTCCATTCTCTTTGTTAAAAACTCCTCACGTCCGCTTGGTGCTTCTACTAATGCGTCGTAGTCTTTCTTGATTTGCCGATAAAGGGTCTTACCATACGATGACAACGGTTTTACAATCATTGGAACGGCTTTTTCCCACTTTTCTGGATCATCAATTTCAGACACATCGTCGATTTTACAAATCCAAGGAAATATGAAATCTGGCGCAGCCTTTCCACTCAAGACATTGGCTGCTTGCTTTTTCTTAGTATCAATGAATCCATCGCGCACATATCCATCGGTTCCAATATAAAAGACACGAGGATTTTGTTTTTTGCCAAGTCCTGATAGGTGGACTTTGACATTGCTGTCATCCTGATATTCATGAATTTCATCGAAGATAACGAAGCCGTCTCGTAAACCATCTTTCGTGTTGCCGTTAGAAGTTCGATATCTCAAAGTAGAATTGGTCTTTTTAGCTTTTATGAGACCGTTCGTCCAGTAGAATGCGGGTCTAAGCTTTGGTCGATTTGATTCCATTACATCGTGAATTTCTTCAACCGATATTTTTGCCTGGTCTTCGCTGTTAGCAACGATTGAACCGTTATATGAAGGTATACCGTTAAATTCTGATATCAAAAACGTCCCTAACGCCGAAATCAATCCGTTCTTACCAGATCCACGACCCATCATCCACAAAAAGTCTTCATAATAATTGGTCCCGTCTTCGTGATACAAAAAAACGAACGCAATCAAGAACTTTTGGAACGGCTGAAGTTTGAAAAACCACTTCTCGCTGAACTTAATGCAGTTCTCAATCTGTTCGTTGTCAAAATGCAGTGTGTCGTCAGATAGCACAGACTTTTTTAGATAATCAACAAGCTGAATACGTTCCTTATTAAACAGCAAGTGTCCTTCTTCATAACCCTTGATGTAATCATCAACATAATTGTTATGAATCAAAGCAGATCATCAGGATCATATCCCGTGCCCTTTCCATCAATGCCAGGCGGAGCGGACAAACCCATGTCCTTGCCAAGTGAAATTAGGCTTGCATTAATCTTGTTCATATCAGCCAAAGCAGGATTAGATTTAGTGAAATGCTGACTGCCATTCTCAATTTCAATGATCGGCTGCTTGATAGCTTCTTTTTGAAGCTTGTAGAACATGTCAACCATTGAAACATATCGATCCACCTTCTCGGTTTCAATTGGATTAGTCTTGTCTATTTGAGACAATAGCCTGTTTTTAAGCTTATCTAGCTTGTCCATGGATTATCACCTCCCATTTTTGGTATAGGGTACCCCCCCTCGCGCGAAAAAAACGAAACATTTTTGCGGAAGACGAGCCCGTCCACCGGTCCCCGAATTTCAAAATGGCATTGAATTTTTTGACCCGGGGGTCTGTTATTTTACCATCTCTCATCGCTGGCATACGGATTTTTGGGTCTCCCCAAACGTTTGTAATTGAATCGTCCGTGTCGCTTGTTGTGACAGTCGCGGCAGAGTGTGCGTAGATTGTCTGGATCAAGCGCTAGGTCTGGACGTTCCTCTAGCGTCTTGATGTGGTCAATCTCCAGCGTCATGTCATTGCCAGTAGTCACGCGTCCTTCCGCTTTGCACCATTGACATTCATAGTGGTCACGTTCAAGAACTTGTTCGCGCAATGCTTTCCATTCAGCTGAACGATAGAAGTGTGCACGACCAGCGTGGCTGTGAACATCTCCCGTATACAATGTGTTAGTCATGCCCATCACCCCTCGCGTAATCCAATTGCGGAACTATTCGTAAGTTTCACTCGTTTGTCTAACACCTGTGTACTGACATGGGTTTGTGTCTTCACCGCTATGGTATCGAATGCAGTAATGATTAGGCTTGATGCGTTCCTTGTCAGCATTCCATTCGATGTTGAGCCGAACCAGCCCGTGATCTGGAAAGCTACTTATATCTTTGCCATCAATCCAAACATGTGGCACGTCATTAATGTCATCGAACTCGATGCGAACATGCGAAGTTCTTGCACACTGCGATGACTGCTCCTGCTTTCGCTGATATTCGTTCAGTGCTTTGTCTAGCTCTGCAATAAATGATTCGCTGAATTTCAAATCATCAGATAGCGTGACGCCTTCGATCTCAGGCAATTTACCATCACATAGACCATACGCAGTTAAGGTGGGTGAAACTTTCGGTGTCGCGTCAGCCTTGATGTTTTCGACCGCGTTCTTGATCTTGTCAAGTTTGGCCATAAGTGGATCGATGTTTGTATCTAACGTAACGGTTATCTTATCGATTCCTTTTTTACCTGAGAAGCGTTCTTTCAGTCGCTTAACTACTTTAAGCATGTGTAATTCCTCCTAAGACAATATGATTGTCGAATATGAACCGTCAATGTTTATGCCAGTAACATCCCATCCTGATTTCGTTAGCAAACTGATCACTTCATTAACGACTGCTGGATTGTACTTGGAAACGTCAATTGAGATTGGGGATGTAGTATTAATTCCTTGGTTAATGGCTTCGTTAACTTCGGCAATCAGACTGTCTTTGTATTTCTTAGTTGCATTGGCACGAGTTGGCAGTGATTCTTCCATTTTTGGTAGCACTGGTGCTGGTGGAGGCAACTGACGGTGAGACAATTGCCTGCTTTGGCCTTTAGCATTATCGAATATCATGTCTATCCCTCCGTGTATTGTTTGATCTTGTCAACCCGCAAGTCGCACCATTCATCATGGGTGCCGTCTGCTTTGTAGATTGTTACGACTGGCATTGAACGATAGCCTAGCTTGCGGAACCGCTCGTAG
>OBWV01000420.1_pt1 | contig 41719 bp, 60 predicted proteins | sample 1495351 | NCBI WGS metagenome assembly OBWV01 (sample SAMEA2580122, study PRJEB22360) | human gut metagenome | biome: human gut; feature: human-associated habitat; material: faeces | place: Denmark | collected 2008/2010 | reverse complement strand
CTAAGTCAGCTTAACGGCTGGCTTTTTTGTTTGGATAAAAAAAGAAGGCGATCACGCCTTCAAAGAATGTTACTTGTCAAATTTATCTTTCAGATTGTCAACAGCATCTTTAGCCGTATCTTTGGCATCAGCTAACTTATCCTTAGCCTTGCCAATTAAGCCTTCAGCCTTGCCCTGGGATTCACGGATTTTGTCACCGGTTGCTTTGCCTTCAACTTCCTTGGCCTTACCGCTAACTTTATCTTTGGCGTTCTTAGCTTTGTCTTCTAAACTCATTTTGCAGCCTCCTGATAAAAATAATTGTGAAACGTAATTGTTCGAGTAAAAAGGGTCACTGTTTTCCGCCAGCGACCTAAAGGTTATTAACTGGATAACCCTTGAACACCTATAGAATAAATCGGTCTTAATTGAAAGTCAACCAAAACGGCATGTTATGTATTAATTTCAAACCCATCGAAATCGACTAGTTTAAAAACGGAGATGTGGTGGTGTGTAATGAAACGAAAGTTAACGCCAAAACAGCGTAAATTTGCTAATGAATTCATTAAAATTAACAACGCTTATCAATCGGCTATAAGCGCAGGCTACTCTAAGGCTTATGCAAAGAATGCTGGATAGCGCTAGCCAAGGCGTTTCACGACTTAGCGGTACAAACAAGCCGAAAAAGAGAAGAACAAGAAGTTAAAGAAGCTCTTCAAAGTTCAATCGATAAAAGAAAAAAGAGCATGATGAATTTCATAAGTTTGTGAGGTCGTTATAATGTTTCAGACTAAGCGATTTGGTTTAGTGGCTAGTAAGCAAGAGTACTTGATGTTATGTCATGCTGAACGCACACTCAAACATAAGAAAAAGCCGACAGGTCAACGCTTGCCGGCTTTTAAAGTACATAAAAATAAATAGTAAATTCTAGCAGAAAGGTGGTGTGGTGATATGCCATGAGTAAGTTGGACAAAAATGGACAAAATGGGCCTTTTTATGAATTAGATAGAAGACGACAAAAGGCAGTAATCATGCTATTTGAAGATGAATTAACGGATGAAGAAATTGCTAAAGCTGTCCAACGTCGAAGATCAACATTAGATAATTGGAAACATGAAGATTTATTTAAGGCCGCACAACGCCAATATAGATCCATAGTCATCAAAGAAGATTATGAAAGCAAGGCGCTTAAAAAGTTGAATTCATTGTTAAATGCTAAATCAGAGATGGTTCAGTTACAATCTGCTACTACTATTTTAAAAATGGCCGGAATGCTATCTGAAAATGATACTCCAGAACTTACACGTGCCAAGGTTCGTAAAGCCAATGCTGAGGCAGATATTGCAGAGCAGAAAGCTCAACAGTTGTCTAATAATGTGACTGATGATTTAACAATCAATATAGTTAGAAATGATAGGAGCATAAAAAATGAAGAAGCAGATAACAATTAATGCTGACAACATGATATGCCCCCATTTTGATCGGGTATTGTTTTCTCATTGTCTAAACAAGGTTCTAAAAGGTGGGCGTGGATCTACTAAGTCTTCTGTAATTAGTATTCAATTAGTGATGGATTTTTTACAGGATTCAGAGGCTAACGTTTTAATTATGCGTAAGGTTGCCAATACGATTGAGTTGTCGGTTTACGAACAAATTAAATGGGCCATTTACATGTTGCATGTAGATAGCCTTTTTGAGTTCAAGAAATCACCGTATCGAATTGTTGATAAACGCAACGGAACGGCTTTCTATTTTAGCGGGGTTGATGACCCGCAAAAGTTAAAATCAATGATAATAGCACATGGATATGTACGTTATCTTTGGTTTGAAGAATTAGCTGAGTTTGATTCTTGGCAAGAGGTTGATATGGTACGAGCTTCGTTTACTCGTAAACAACTACCGCCTGGCGCTCACGTTGTTACATATTACAGCTACAACCCGCCTAAAAATCCCTACGAATGGATTAATGAGTGGGTTACACAACGAGAGGGGATGCCTAACTGGTACGTTGATCATTCAACTTATGAGGACGTTACGCTTCCCAATATCTTGTCACAAGATTATATTGATGAAATCAATACCGTTAAGCAAAATAATTATGACTATTATCGTTGGATGTATCTTGGGGAAGTTATAGGGCTTGGAACTAATATCTATAACATGGATAACTTCCAAGCTATCGACAAGTTGCCTGATGATGATTACATAACGAACTTGTATTATTCAGTCGATACAGGTCATGAGGTTTCAGCAACCACTTGTGGGGCTTATGGGCTAACTAAGAAAGGCAATTTAATCTTGCTTGATACCTATTATTACAGTCCACAAGGTAAGTCTCATAAAAAGCCACCTAGCGAGCTTTCTAAGGACTTGAAGTCGTTTATTGATAAAGTCACCGAATGGATAGGGAAACAGCCTACACGCATGACTATCGACTCAGCAGAAGGGGCGTTAGATAATCAGTTCTACAATGACTATGGGATTCATTGGCACAAAGTTAATAAGCTAAAAAAGGTAGATATGATCGACCGAGTGCAAGACCTATTAGCACAAGGACGTTTTTATTATCTAAAACGTCATGAGAATGACATTTTCATTGCTGAGCATCGTAAGTATCAATGGGATGAGAATACGTTACAAAGTGATGATCCAAAAGTCATTAAGGAAGATGACCACACGTGTGATATGTTCCAATACGTTGTACGTGATAATGAGCGTGACTTTGGCTTAAAGTGGTAAGGAAGTGATGATGTGAGTATATTATCTGCATTGCGCAATCTATTTACGAAGGGAGGTGTTAAGCTCGGTATGGTAAAGAGTCTTAATTTAATTACTGATGATGATAGGGTAGCAATTGATCAATCAGAATATGATCGCATACAGCTTGCTAAGAAGTATTATCGTGATGATTTGCCACTAGTTCATTATCGCAATAGCTATGGTAATAGACGACACCGCAAGATGAGTACACTGAACGTTACTAAGCTTGCTTCAAAGCGTTTAGCGTCAATCATTTTTAACGAACAGTGTGAGTTGTCACTTGAAGACACTAAACTGAATAAATTACTTGCTGATATTATCGACGCTAATCATTTCAACTTGCAGTTTGAACAGCATCTCGAGACAGGGATTGCACTAGGTGGACTAGCAGCACGACCATATGTTGACGATCAAGATAACATCCGTATTGCTTGGGCTAACGCTACTCAATTTTATCCGTTACGTACAAACACTGATAATATAAGTGAATGTGTTTTCGCCTCCCGTTCTACGCGTGTAGAGAACAAGCAGAATGTTTACTATACTTTGCTGGAATTCCACCAATGGGACGGACCAGATACATACATAATCACCAATGAGCTTTATCGTTCAACGGAAAACGACGTTGTTGGGGACCAGGTATCGCTTGATCGTATCTATCCGGGAATGCAAAAGAGAATTCAGTTTAATAGTGTGATTAAGAAGCCACTCTTTGCGTACTTTAGAACGCCTGGAGCAAACAATCGTGACCTTGACAGTCCACTTGGTATGGGAATTGTTGATAATTCTAAGAATATTATTGACGCTATCAATCGAACTCATGACGAATTTGTGCATGAAATCAGAATGGGTAAGCGCCGCATTGCTGTACCTGCTGAAATGCTAAGGCCAGGCAATAAGTTTGGCTCAACTGTTAATAATGATGAAACGCACCCGTTAATGTTTGACCCTGATATGGATGTTTACGAACAATTCTACGGGGATGCTGATAATATGAGTGTTACCGATTTGACCAGTGATATCAGAACATCATCATACAAAGAAGCAATTGACTACTTCTTACGTGAATTTGAAGAGCAAACCGGCTTTTCAGCTGGTACGTTCTCTTTTGACGGGCAAAGTGTTAAGACGGCAACAGAGGTTGTTAGCGAAAACTCAACTACTTATCAAACAAGGTCAAGTTACACAACACAAGTAGAGCTATTCCTCAATCAATTAGTTACTGCAATCCTCGAAGTAGCAAGTACGCCAGAATTTTTTAGTGATAAAAAAGCTCGTTGCCAGTTTGACGCTGACAAGGAGCTTAATTTATCCGTGCATTTCGATGATGGCGTGTTTGTTGACAAGGATAAGCAGAAGTCTGACGAGTTAGCGCTTGTTGCTGCTGGGATTATGCCTAAAAAGCAGTATCTTATCCGTAACTTTGGATTGAGCGATGAGGAGGCTTCACAATGGGTCCAAGAATCGCTACAAGAACAGCCGGAATATAGTACGAATTCTCAAGAAGAGACACATAGCCCTGATGATGAGGATGTAGGAGCTGAATAGCCATGAATGCACGTGATAATTTTGCACAAGCCGGTCAAAAGCTAATTAACCTGTACTCACAACTGCAAAGTCAAATCTTTAACGTGATTATTGATACCTTGAAGAATGGTGACTATAAGCATGTTAGCAAAGATGACGTGTTAACATGGCAAGCCAAGCAATTACAAAAGTTGGGTTTATTAAATCGCCAGACTATAAAACTTGTTGCTCGTGCTGACGGAATCAGTAAACAAGCAATCACTGACTTAATTAAGTTTCACGGTTTGAAAATACTTGATGAGGTCAACGATCAATTAGAAAACTTCACAGGTGAACAGATGCCGGTATCGCAAGAGACGACTAACGTGTTAAATGCGGTAATTGAGCAAACGTGGACGGATTTAAGCAACAATGTGAATGAATCATTGATTACCCGTAATTATGGCCCATCAGCCGTTACAAGTGCATACAGAAAGATACTGACCGAATCCACGTTATTGACACTGTCGGGTACAGTGACACACGATAAGGCAGTTAAACAAGCTATTTACCATGCTGTTGATCGTGGCTTGCCGACAAGACTTGTTGACAAGGGCGGTCATCGTTGGTCGATTGATGGTTATACGAAGATGGTAGTCAATACAACAGTCAATCGGACGTATAACGCTTTGCGATTGCAACGGATGAAAGATTATGACTTGCATCTAGCATTAATGAGCAGTCACCCAAACAGCCGTCCTGCTTGCGCTTATATTCAAGGACACGTTGTTAATATCGTGCCACCTGAAAGCCCAGACTATAACGATAAGTACGATAGTATTTACAATCATGGCTATGGGACACCTGGAGGAACTCAAGGAATTAACTGCAGTCATATCTTATTTCCGTATCGTCCAGGAGTTAACACGAATCACCAGCCACAGTATGACCCGAAAGAAGCAATCGCTAACGGGAAACTTGTTCAACAGCAAAGAGCACGTGAACGTTCTATACGGGACGCAAAACGGCGCTTAGAAGCCGCTAAACGATTAGATGATGAAGAACAGGTAAATCATGCTAAAACGCTCATACGGGCACGACAGGCGAAATTACGGCAATTTATCAAAGATACCAATGATGATAAAGGAAAGCAAATTCTAGTTCGTGATTACGATAGGGAACAAATTAGAAAATGATATTCGACCTGAGTAAGTCGTAAAACTGCTCTTTTAGTTTGCAATCATTTCTCGGAGTTCGTAACTCCGTAAACAAATAACGTGAAGGAGAGAGTGCAATGAAACGTGATTTATTAAAGGAACACGGTTTTAGTGAAGAACAAATTAATTTTGTAATGGCCGAAAACGGTAAGGATGTTAATTCGCTAAAAGAACAAATCAACAATTTAACTGGGGAACGTGACGGTTTGCAAAAGCAGATTAATGATCGTGACAAGCAGTTAAACACGTTAAAGAAGTCGTCTAAGGATAACGAAGAGCTTCAAAGCCAAATCAAGCAGTTACAGGATGAAAATAAAACGGCTAAGCAGAACTACCAAGATCAATTAGCAAAGCAAAATAAGAGCTTCAAAATCGAAGGCGCTTTGCGTGATGCAAAGGCTAAGAATATCAAGACAGTGCTTCCTTTAATTGACACGGAAAAGGTATCTGTTAATGATGATGGAACCTTAAACGGATTGAGTGAACAGCTCGACAATATTAAGCAGGATAACGGCTTTCTGTTTGGCGAAGAAACTAAAACGCCACGTGTTGAAATTAAAAATGACTTCCAAGATGGAAATGATAAGAGCACTAGCGATAGCATTGTTTCTCATATTGCTGAACGGTTTGCTAATTCTAACGAATAGAGAAAGGATGAAGTTTAATGATCGCATTAGATCAACAAGATTTACAACGAATTGATGAAGAATTCTGGGCGGATTCTCAAATCTGGCAACCATTAACTGGTGGCGCAAAGTCAATTACTGCTGCTGACTTTTCAGGAGTAAAGACGGTTCGTGTTAACAAGATGTCAGGGTTTGTGGATGCGGAACAATATAAGCGTAACGGGGACAATGCCCACCACAACATTAATGTTGAAAAGGAAAGCTTTGAGCTTACCCATGAAGATTGGATCGGCTATGACCTTGATCAATTGGATATGAGCGAAAACGGTGCTTATCAGGTAGCTAATGTAGTTCGTCTACATAATCAACGGATTACAATTCCTCATCGTGATAAGTTTGCAGCGCAAACGCTTTATGACACTGCTAAGAATGGCGGTAAGCTTGTTACCGATACAATCGATAAGAAGAACGCATTAGATGCCTATGATGATTTAGAAGAATATATGACCAACAACGAAATTCCTGGTGGTTATGTAATTTTTGCATCTGCTGGCTATTACCGTGCTTTGAAGAACGCTGACGGTGTTAATAAGAGCTTCTCAGTTAACACTCAACAAGTTAACGGTATTGATCGCCGTGTTGGTCAACTTGATGGCGGTACGCCAATTATTCAAGTTGCAAAGGCACGTATTCAAGGATTGAACATTGCTGATAATGTCAACTTTATGGCAGTACCACTTTATGCTGTAGCGCCAATCGTTAAGTACAATACTGTTGATGTATTACCGCCTAACACTGACCGTAATGGTTATCGGTACACTATTAAGGGTGTGTCATACTACGATATGTTGGTATTTGACAATGCTAAGAAGGCTATCTATGTTGCTGCAAGTCCAGCTAGTGGAACTGACCCAAAAGCCTAGCCCCGCAAACTAATCAAGGCGGGGCATTTGACCCAAACGGTAATGTGAAGCCAACAGACACGCAAACCGTGGACCAAATCAAGGCGTACTTAGATGCTCATAATATTAGTTACACTACAACAATGACTAAGCCCGAATTGCTCGGTTTAGTGAATGGTGGTGGTAACTAATGCCTTATGAACAGCATTTAACATATGCTGAGTACACTGACCTAGGTTTTAGTGATTTGAGTAGTGCTGACGGCTTTGAGAAAATTGAACATCAAGCGCAACGAGCAGTTGATGGCGTGATTGATTACTTTTATCAAGATCACGATATTAGCAAAGATACGAACGCTAAGCGAGTAGATGCTTATAAGTCAGCTATCTGTGAGCAGATTGATTTCATTAATCAAACAGGTGTCACGGCTTCATATGCTAACGGGGATGACTTTAATAGTATTTCCGTTGGTCGTTTGTCGTTACAGCCTAGTAATCACGCTGTAAGTAACGGCACTATTCACGGTGTCTGCAAAGAAGCTTACCGTTTGCTGGCACATTATGGCTTACTATATCGTGGACGAGGGAGCGATTGGTATGTTGCCACGTATTCCTAAACGCCTTTGCAATCAATCTATCGTTCTGCACGTTGAAAGCGGTGAAGAGGACGATTACGGCAAAAAGAAAAAGACTGACATGCCAGTAAATCACGTACTGGTACAGCCTCAAACAATCTATTCAGGTTCAAACAATAGTCGGACAATCACAGCTAATGCGATTGTCTTTTTATTTGCTCAAATTACGGAGCCGTTGCCGAAGATTACACCGGGCTGGATAGGTACTCACCTTACTTTCGAGGGCAGAGACTACACGATTACCAATATTGTGGATAATCGTGAGCCTTACAGCAATGAGGTGTACTCGTATGAATTGGAGGTGTTATGATGAGCATTCATGTAAAGATTCTGGGCGATAGCCTTGAAAAGATGTTTAATGATAATGCTTTTAGTAAAGCAACAGAGGACTTAGCCAATCAAATGATGGCGGATATGGACCCGTTCGTGCCCTACAGTGGCAAAATGCACGCTCACTTGGCTAATACCGTTCATGCAGACGGCAATAAGCGCACGATCGTGTATAACACACCGTATGCAAAAGCGCAGTTCTATGGAATGGTCAACGGACACCCAATAACTAACTACACAACTGCTATTCACGAGCAAGCCACCAAACGTTGGGACTTAAAAGCTCAAAGTTTGTATGGCGACAATTGGTTGAAAATAGTTGGTCAATCGTTCAAGGGCAAGCACGTGCCAAAATTCGAACCTCATGGACCTAATGAAGGAGGCCCAGACGATGGACCTAAAGGAAAGAATTAAAGACCGGATTAATTCCTTAGATTTACCTGTTAAGTTGCTTCTGGGCTACCTTGACGGTAAACATGATCCAGATTTACGTTTACAGCAGTTACCCAGTTCAAATGTAATTGAGGAAGATTACGGTGGTAACAAGACGGAACAATTCTTCATGGAAGTTATCATGCGTGGCAATGATGAGGGATTAATTAATCAAGTATTATGGCAGATTGCTAATTTGCTTGGTGATAATGATTTTAGAGTCGTTTCAAAAGACGGCTCTTTTGTTTTCAGTAAATTAGATATTGCGTCATTCCCACACCCAACAATGGCAGACACAACGGGGCAAGTGACGTATGTCTTAGATTTCAAAGTAACAGTAGACACATTTAACGAGAAAGGATGATTTAAATGGCTGATACAGACGCACCCGCAAAAATTGGAAAGTTTATTCTGAACTGGCGGAATAATTTTTATATCGCTGTTGATGGTGAAACAGATGTTGATAACTATAGCAAAGCTAAATGGGAACGACTAGCGGCAGGAATTAACAACATTACACCGTCTGATAATCCTACAACTGCTAATGACGAATATTACGATGGTGAAGGTTTTGGAACCGCTGATGTTACCTCCAAGCGGATTCAGTTCGTCTTAGCGGGACACCGGGTTTATGATGATCCGGCACAAGATTATCTAGCTTCTAAGTTCCTTAGCATCGGTGATGACTTAAAAACCTTGTTTAAGTACGTTGATGCTCAAGGGAATACGGTCGTTGGCCGTGTCACTTTGACTAACGAAACACCATTTGGGGGTCAACCAGGAGCAAAACAAACTTTCAGTGTAACGCTTGTATTTAACGGAAAGCCTAAGTACATTCCCGCTGGAAGTGATAATGGGGATGCAAAAAATCCCACAGCTAATGGCAATCCACAAGTTTAATTAATTTGATAAACAGAGACGAGTGACGTGAGACGATAGGAGGAATACATAATGTCAGCGATTAATATGGATTTAGATAAGCGATTTAACTTTAATTTCAAAAAGAAAGTAACAATTGGCGGTAAAACATATAACGTTGTGTTCAACGATGCAATGGATCAAGCCTTACTTGATTTACAAGTTGAAATGCAAGACTTCTACGATCGGCAAACTAAGAAAACCGATGAGTTTGAAGAGATGACTGTCGATCAACGTAAGAAGTACCTTGCTAATCAATACAAGCAAGTTGTCCACGATGCTGAAGAGACACTTGACGAGGTGCTAGGTGTTCAAGGTGCCGGGAAGGCTATTTATAAATACTATGACGAACAATCTTATGCGCTCTTTAAGACAATTCAAGTCTTACGAGAAGAAAAGGAAAAGTTAGACGGAACTGCTAAAGAACAAGAACGTCAAAAGCACCAAGCACGGATTTCTGAATACACTGGTCGTAAAAAGCGGGTGAAAGCCCATGCTCAATCTAAGAAGAAGTAATGATGTTGAAAATAATCCAAGTGGTTTAAACAATGAATTTGTATACGAGAACAAAAAGTACCATATCAACTTAATGTTTGATACGGTACTTAGTTTTTATAAGCTTCTCGATGATGACCACTTTGAAGACGAGGAAAAAGTCAAAATTGCCTTTGAATTGTTTTTTGACGGTATACCGAATAACACTGATTTTGCTATTGAAGCCTTTAAACAAATATCTAACTACTTGTCTAGTGATCCTTATGAGGATGAACAGACAGAGGATGGAAATAGCATTGCTGGTCCTAAATATTACTCATTCGAGCAAGATGCCGAAGCAATATTTGCAAGCTTTTATCAGCAATACCATATTGACTTGATTAATGAAAAAGGAAAGCTTCACTGGGATAAATTCAAAGCATTGTTTGCTGGCTTAGGCCCTGATACATACTTTATGCGGATTATTCACATTCGGCAGGAAGACGCAACCAAGTTAGAGGGGCAAGCACAAGCCGAGTTGATACAAGCTCAACAGCATTACGCCTTAGAAGATGACCGGTCACAAGAAACAGTTCAAGCTCAAATGGCAGACTTTGGTAATATGCTGATGGCAATAGCTAAGTCTTAACGAAAGGAGGGGATTAAATGGCGGCAGATAGTACGGTCAATATTGATGTTGTCTTGCATAAAGAGCAGGCACAACAAGCCTCAAAAGAACTTGATCAGGCTCTTAAAGACACTGGTAAAGGTGCTGGTGATGAAGCCGAAAAGAGTATAGAGAATAACGTTCAGAAAGCTTCTGAAAAGACCAAGGGACTTGTTACTAACATAAATCGATGGATTGATGAAAAAGGTCAAATCCATATTGATGTTGACAAACAACGTGCTGATGAATCAATTGAAGAATTTAAGGAAAGAGTAAAGCGAGTACCTAAAAAGCCTAAAATCAAGCCGGATGTTGATACCGATTCAGCTAATGAAAAGATTGACGGCTTACAGAAAAAAGTCACTAAGATTCCCAAAGAAGTTAGGACAGAGTTAATTGCACAAGCCAAGGAGCAAGGAATAACTAACTTTGATCAACTATTAAAGAAAATCCCCAAAAAGCAATTAACAGAGCTGATTGCTAAGGCTCAAAAGGGTGAAGTTATTAATTATGAGGAAGAGTTGCGGAAACTCCCAGCAAAATTAATAACAGAAGTAAAACTAAATGATAAAGCATCCCTTCCGCTTAAAGAGTTACAACAACAGGCTAATGATACCGGCCATAGTTTTAGCCGTTTAAAAGAGATTATTGCCGGCACGTTTGTTGGCGGCTTAGCAGTTAATGGTATTCACGCTATCGGTAACGGTTTAAGAGAGGCTGCTAAGGCCGGAATGGAATATAACGTTGAACAAGACCGAATGAAGACGGTTTGGACTGCGTTAACCACTGAGGCGCCCAAAGACGGGAAAGTATTAGTTGACTTTATCAATGATATGGCCCAGCACTCAATTTATGCTGCAGATACCATTGATCGCATGGCTCAGTCTTTCTATCACGTCCATTCGAGCGTAAAAGAAACTAAAGACTGGACTACCGCCTTTGTTCGATTAGGTTCTACCCTGCATATGTCTAATGATCAATTAGCAGAAGCTGGGGAGCAATTCTCAAAGATTGTTGCTGGTGGTAAAGCTAACGCTGAAGATATGTCGGTCATGATTAATCGGTTCCCAATGTTTGGGGAAGCCTTGCAAAAGGCAACCGGTAAGTCAATGAAACAACTGTATGAGTTATCCTCGCAAGGTAAGTTAACTGCTAAAGAATTTACCGAAGCCCTTGATTATTTAAGCAATAAGTATAAGGACTCAACGGCAGAAGCTATGACATCATTTACGGGGATGTCTATGTACATCAAATCCCGTTGGCAAGTGCTTTGGGGTGAAGTTATGAATACTTCTTTCAAAGCCAATAAGCAAATGTCTGAGGATATTCGGGACTTGTTATCAGATCAGATGATTTCCCGATACTCTAAAATGATGGGACAAGCCCTAGCAGCTTTACTGCGTGGAGCAATGAAATTGTTAGAGTATATTGGTCAGCATAAAGATACGCTTGTTGATTTAATCGGTAATCTTGGAAAAATTACTGGTATTATCGGCGCAACTGTATGGCACGCATTTATTGATACGATTAAAATTATCGCTACTGCTTTAGGTCTAGTGAAAGATAACAGTAAAGCTGCAGTTGATCCACTTGAATTGCTTGATGATGTAACTAAAGCATTGGTAAAGAATAAATCAGGGCTGGAAGCTTTTACCAGAGTCTTGATTACACTATTTGCTGTTAAGAAAATCACACAATTTGTAATGTGGATGGCTCGTGCTAGGGATGCTGTACTTTCATTTGCGGCCGCTCAAAAAGCTTTAGAATTTATTGGTGGTAGTGCTGGTCCTAAAGTTCCTACAGCAAATCCTGCTGGAGCGGCTCCATTAGTGCAAGGTGGAGAAGGACTTGCAGCAGGTGCGGGTACTTCTATGACACGAGGTGCAATGCTAAGAGCAGCGGGTGGCCGTTTACTTAAAGCATCCCCGTACGCAGCAGGTGCAGTAATGGCCGGAACAGAACTATTTAGCAATAATTCAGCATCAGAAAAAACTGGTGGAATCCTTGGTGCTATGGGTGGAACTGTTGGTGGTAAAGCTTTAGGTGCTGCAATTGGTACGATGATTGCTCCTGGTATGGGGACGGCTATTGGTGGGTTCCTTGGCGGTACAGCTGGTTCATTTATTGGTCAGAAGCTTGGTGAAGCGATTGGTAAAGGTGCCGATGAGCATTTTAAAGCTCATCCGATTACCGTTAAAACTAAATACAAGACTTCAACTGATAATAAGGCTATGGATAAAGACCTAACGCCTAGCATTAATAAGGTTAATAAAACCGTTCTTAGGATGGACGTTGATTCTGCAAGTATCCAAAAGGCTCAGCAAAAGACGGATAAGTATTTTGACGAAATGAGTAAAAAAGTCGATTCTTACTACAAGAAAAAGGCTGATGGATATAAAAAGGACGAAGAAGCATCTAAAAAGAATTTAGACGCTCTTGTAAAAAACGGTAAGATGTCCCAGGCAGAAGAAAACAAGGCTCTTAAAAAGCAACAAGAAAATGATCAAAAGAAAATTAAAAGTGATGACGCAGCTGCTAAACAACGTAAAAAAGTCCTTGAGCAAATGCGAAAGGACACCAACGATTATTATGCTAAAGTTTCTAAAATTGAAAACGATGCTAATAAGTCAGAAAAGCAAAAACAAAAAGAGTTACAAAAAGCCCAAGCTGCTTATGTGAAAAAACAGTATAAAGATCAACTTGATGCTAATAAGAAAATTACTAGTTATGTAAAACAAGGGACTAATACCCAAGAAAAAATTTATGAGCAATTAGTAAAAAAGCGTGGCCAACTTGATATGAAGGATTTAAAAGCTACGCAAAAGGCGGCTAATCAAAAGTACAACGCTGCGGTTAAGCCAGCCCGAAAAGCCAGGGATGAAATTGTTAAAGAGGCTGAAAAAGAGTACAAGGATACTGTTAAGACTGCGGAAAAGGAATATAAAGAACACCATACTATTTCAAAAAAGAAGTACAAAGAAATTGTGGCTGATGCTAAGGCTCAGCGTGATGGTGTAACTAAGGCTGCTGATGATGAGTACAATAAAACAACTAAAAAAGCCAGTGACGAACATAAAAAGGTAACTGGCGAAGTAAATAAGCAAAAAGATGAAGTAATTGCTGCAGCTAATAATCAAGCAATGTCACACGGTGCAGCAGCCGGCCAAGAATATACCTTGGTCAATGCGAATGTATCAAGTGGTCAGAAAAAGACTGCGGGTACCATGAATGGATTTATTAAGAGTCTTAATAGCTTCTTCAAAGCGCTTAATGCTGGCGTACATGTACCGGAAGTTAGCGGGTATGCTGTTGGGACTGGTGCATTGCCACATAATCAACTTGCAATGGTTGGTGAAGAAGGACCAGAACTAGCACATACGCCTAAGGGTTATGAAATGCTGGGGATGAATGGTCCTGAATTACGGTACTTGTCAGCAGGAACATCAATTCTTACCAATGCGCAAACTAAGACAGCATTAGCCTTAAATGGTGGCAAAATACCTGGTTATGCAAAAGGTACTGGTGCCAAGATTGAGGACTTTGTAAGTGGAGCGCTTGATAAGGCTGATGATGCATTAGACGCCGCTCTGGATTTAGTAGGTAAAGGAGCCGAAGAAATTTGGAGTTGGTTCAAGAAAAAACTGGGGATTGATCGTGCTGTTGCTTCTGTTGATCCTAAATGGTTAATGCAATTGCAAAGTAAACAAGAAACAGAAATTGGTGGTAAAGCCGGAAGCTCGTTCTTGAAGAAAGCCCTGGATAAATTTCTTGAAAGTTTTAGCGGTGGCCAAGGAAAAATGTCAAAAGGTGCTTTTGCTCAAGCTGCTAAAGTTGCGGCTGCATTAATGCATCAATCGCTATCCGCTTCTGATATTGAACGTCTGTACTGGCAAGCAATGGTTGAATCTACTGTTAATCCTGCACAGGGTGGTGGGATTGATGATCATGATGGAACTGGCCGGCCGATTGGATTATTTCAGTTTAAACTAGGAACTTGGGGAGCGGCAGTACGTCACTTGCCAAGTGGCCATAGTAATATTCATAGTGCTGTGGACCAAATTATGGCCGTATTAGCTGATAGGACATGGCGATCAGATTTAGCGCCGATTGGAGTACGAAGAGGTTGGTCACCACATGGCTATGCTAATGGGGGATGGGCTGATAAGCTCTCAATTTTTGGCGAAGTACCAGGTGAACCAGAAGTTGCCATTAACCCAGCTCGTGATACGTCCGAAGATCATATTGCCGAAGCTATTGAAGCACGGGCCAAAGTTAACCCTAATGGCTTTGCCGGCAATTTGAGCAAGATTATCAACGAAGCTAAGCAGTCAGCCAATAATATGTTGCCGTTTATTAGTACAGACAATAATCATGTTCAAGCTACTTCAAATACTCAACAGGCTCAGCCACGTGTTGATGGAAATATTAACATCACGATGAATATTGACAGTAAACAAGTTAGTCGGGCCGTTTACCCAACATTGAAAGCAATGCGTAGCCACGAAGTTATTATTAATGCCGTTGGGGGCGCTGTGCCGGTTGGTAACGGCCAACCATTAGGAGGTGTCTATTAGTGAGTACCATTATTTTTCAAAAGCAAGATGGGACAATATATGATCTTGATAAGATGGGCTTTCGTGTAAAGAAGTTTGACCCACCAACAACCGCATATAACTATACCTATCAACAGATTGGAAATTATGGAGCAACCCTTACGGATGTTCAAGCTCAACAGCTAGTCATCCCCTTAACACTTAATGTACTTGCTACGGATCCTAACGACTTATTTCTGCAAAGAATGAAACTCAATCGACTCTTGCAAAGCCATGAGCCTTTTTATGTTTATGATGTCGCTGCTAAGGATATTCGATGGAAAGTTTACGCTGAAACGGCCTCAGTTAGTCGTGACAATTCTTTTTGGCGAGCTTCTAACGTGCAGATTAATCTTGATTGTCCGACTGGATATGCGGAAAGCTCCTTTACTACCCAGGAATACGACTTAGCGAGCGGTAAAGGTATTGGATTAGGAATGAAGTTGTTTAGCCATAAGTGGCAATATACCTTCACTAATCAGAGCGACTTTATTTTTTATAATGCGGGAGTTATTCCACTGACTGCAGATGAGCACCCGGTCACAATTGAATTTAATGGGGATGCACCAAACGGCTTTACCATTACTAATAAAACGAGTGGACAAGCACTTAAAATTACCAAGAGCGTGTCTGCAAAAGACAACGTGGTAATTACAGGACTCATCCCCACAATTAATGATGAGCAGCTTTACATGGCTGGGGATCATAATTACTTAGACTTTTATACAGGCGAGAATCAAATCCATATTGATGGAGCTAGTAACTTCACAATTAAATTTGATACTCGCTTTTATTATTAGGAGGTTAAAATGCTGAATTTACCAATTAGATCGCCGGCCGGCAAAGAGGCAACTGTCCAGGCTTATAATGTGGCGGTAACTGATACGCTTAAATCATTTCCCACCATGAACTTTAGTTTTATCGGTGACGGAGCGAATGAAGCCGCTGAAAAGATGATCATGCCCCGAGTGATCATTACTGATCCGACAACTGGCCAGCAGTACCGAATTGCTTCTTCTAATCCGGTTCCTACTGCAAGATTTCGGGTATATGCGATTACTACTATTCATATCGCTCACGATCTGCATGATTATTACATTGAGAACACAGTAACGGGTAGCCAATCATTAAAAGCTTGCTGTGACTTGCTCACGGGTGGTACTAAGTTCAAGTATTCGATTGATGATAATATTAGTGATCATGACTTTGGAAGCGACAGTCTAGGCAACGCACATGGGGATGACATTCTAAGTTCCATTGCGTCTGCTTTTGATATTGAATACTGGTTTGATAATTGCACAATCCACTTTGCAAAAGAGATTGGTAAAAAAGATTCGTTTGTATTCATCGACCGAGTTAATACGTCAAAAATACAGGTTAACGAAGACTACACAACCATTACGACTGCAATTAAAGGGACTGGTAAACAGATTGACGTACAGAATAATGGTGGTAATGGTAATCTTGATAGCGTTGAGGGTTTTGCCAAGTCTATGATTAATGCTGATTTTGGCGTTAATAAGCAACAGATGTGTCAAGATTTTGCTAATCGTTCTCAAAAGGTTCAAACAAGAGGCGTTGACGTTAATAGACTTTACGATACGGTGAAGAATGCTGGTGTTAGCCCTGAATGGTTCTTCGCCTATGAACTGCAAGAGCAAAACTCTAATATGGGATGGCTTAATCATTGGTCATATCCACATGGGGACCCGTATAATGACGCAGTAGTTGTTTGTAATTGGATTAAAAGCATTGCTTACAGTGATACGTTAACTCCAGCCTGGTCAGCTGCAGAAGGTTCAATTAGTCCTGATCCTAACTTGCAATCGAAATGGGAGCAAGATTATGGCAAAGGAACAATTGGACGGCTCTACCTACAAGCTACTGCAGCGGCCGTTTGGGAATTAGCCGGCAGATCCGGTAATGCAAGTATGGGCAAGCCCTTAGCTGGTTGTGTTAGCACAATTAAAGGATGGGGTGGCCATACTGTTCAAGCGCCAAGCGGAGGCGGTGGCAGTGGTCAGATTGCTGCGTTTGCTCGTCAATATGCAGGAGTGCCTTATGTTTGGGGTGGCAATTCACCAAGTGGCTGGGATTGTTCCGGTTTCGTTGCTTACGTCTACAATCATTTTGGCATTCCAATGCACCAGCCAACCACTTACGAAGAATACCAAGGTCAAGTAGTTGGTCCGCCTTACCAAGAGGGTGATATGTTATTTTGGGGTGCTCGTGGTAGTACTTATCATGTAGCTCTAGCGCTTGATAGTAATACATTGATGATGGCAGCTAATCCAGAGCGCGGAACTGTTATCCAAGCAATCAACGCATGGCCCCCTGCTTTTGGTGTACGTAATTCAGCAATGGCGGCTAAAGTTGGCAGTGGTGGCGACGACAGTTCAGATGATAGTAGCGATACTGATACATCATCAGACACTACTACTCAATACACTTGTCAAGGTGAGTATGATAGTCCAATGGCGGCAGATGATAAATGGGGTAAGATTTGGGCTGATCCGTTTAGTAGCGATACAATCACGGATCAAGATACTTTGATGGCGGCGTTAAAGAAACAGGTCCATGATTACCCGGACGTACAATACACAACCGACTGGATTACATTCAAAGATGCGTTCTCACACGGTATCAAGAATGAAATAGCAGTCGGCAATTATGGGTATTTACGTGACCGATATGGGATTGATGTTAATGTAAGGATTCAAAGCTACACTCGCTATCGTGACCGTGATACAACACAAACTGATACGGTAACGTTTGGTAATAAGATTTTTGGCATTGATGAATGGAATAATCGTGAAAGTCAAGCTAACTCTGCTCTGAATAAAGCACCGAAGAAGCCGGAAACGGTTACTCCGCCGGTTACTTTTGACGATATCCCAACTATCAATATCAAGAAGGAAAGTGATAAAGATGGATAATCAAGAAGAAACCTTAGTTCAGCGAGCCGTCATTAATGAACCAATGTATGATTCAAAAACAGGAGAGTTCGGAAAAGGCTATTCTCCAGATAATGGGAAAACTTTTATCGTTCAAGAAGGAAACGATGGTCGACATTATCATCAAGAAACAGATTCAAGTAGGATTAGTGAATTAGTTTTTGATAAGTTTCTTATGAAAGCTGATGATGGCGGGATTTGGGAAGTAACTATTAGCAATGATGGAAAATTGCAAACGAAGAAAAAGGAGTCGTAATAGAACGGCTCCTTTTGTGTTAGGACGGTGATTTTATGGCATTTGAAATGCCACACAAACATGATTTAGCAATTGATGGTCAAACTTTGCGTGGACAGATGATTGAAAATTTTGAGGCTATCGAACGAGCATTGGCCGACACAGATGATGTAAAAACTAAGCTGGATAAATTACAAAAGGCTTTAGGGCTGTCGGATGATGATCTAAACGAATTATAAGGAGGTGATTTTTTTGGAAACTTTACCAAAGTTAAAACAGTATATTCCGGTTGATTTATTGCGGAGTCAAGATGAAACGATTGATATTGCGGATAGTTTTAAGGGTCGTGTAGGCGATATTAATAGCTATCTCAAATTATGGGTTTACTCTAACGGCTTAGCCCAAGACATTCGTAATTGGCGAGTGTTATTCTTTGGTACCGATCAAGAGCATAATGATTTTCGTGTCTATCTAACGATGGCTGATGATCAAAAACTCGACCAACAGCGCATTGGACGGGTAACGCTATACTTTCCAGACAATGTCTTTCAAGTTGGTGGTAAGTGGGAAGAGGCTTACCTTAGTTTTATTGATCCTAATGGCAATATTGTTTCGACGGTTAACTTTGAGCTAAACGTGTTAGGATCTAATTTCTATGCACGCATGGGTCAACATTCAAAATCAGTTATTGCTGAGTTCCAAGAATTAGTTGATAAGCTGTCAGCGTTGGTTGATAAAGATTCGCAAGAAGCGAATGCTAAGGTTGCACAGTTAAAAGCTGATTTAGATAAATTAGGCGATGCAACTAAGAAGGACTTTACAGACTGGCTAGCAAAGTTCAAACAGTCCTTAACTGATGCGATGGCTGAGATTAACGATCCGAAAGACGGATTGTATGTTCGTTATAATCAACTGTTGGATATGACGAAACAAATTCAAGAAACGCTCAAGCAAGCTCAATTTCACGACCGACCATTTCAGCTAAAAACAGTGGCAGAGATGAAAGCCTACGCACCATTAATCGCTGGTGATATTGCAATTACACAAGGCTGGGATAATTACGATGATGGTCATGGCGCCTACTGGAATATTCGAGTAAAGCACAAGGACGAAACCCCTGATGGCGAGAATGTTATCAGTCTTGATAATGGAATGGTGGCGGAACGTAATTCAAGTTTGGTTAGCGCTGATAGTCTTGAGGACTTTCTCTATGGCTACACGATTGAGATTAAGCATAATCAAGGCGAATATCCAATCCCACGTGTTTTCTACTATGAAGACGCTATTGGTACTGAAATTAACGGCTTAGGAAGTGCCGGACATGGATTAGGACCGATTAATGTGAAATATATTTCAGCACGGGCTGAATATAAAGACGCAAACACAATCTTAGTTAAAATTCCACGGAATTTTTACTTCAATGCTGCACCTAAATATCAATTAGGAGATTGGTATTTAGGCGATGAAAACCGCACGATTAAGATTGATTTGGGTTTTGTTGACGACGGCAAAGCCAAAGCAGGCGATGGGCAGGGAAGCAGTTACTTATCGGCTGGTTCGGGTTATTTCTCAAAGCCAACTAGTCCTACGGATTTACAGGCAGTTTATATTGATGAACATACTCAACGGCTATTATGGAGAGGCGTGTAAAAGTTAGATGAAATATTATATCTATCAAGGTGTTGGAGCTGATGGTGAGTTAGTAAAAATTGCCGAAGTTACGGATAAAAAAGAATATACGGCAACAGGGCTAACAGCCAATTCGACCTATCGCTTTGCAGTTAGTGCTTATAATGGCTTACGAGAAAGCGCCAAATCAAATGTAATTACAGTTAAAACTATTCAGGATTATAGTTCAATTGACATGCTATACACTGATAAGGCCATTTATAAACCAGGTGAGCAGTTAGAACTAACCTTTAATGCTGACTCCCCCGCAACCGTAACTATTCAGATTTACAATTTTGGTGAATTAATAGTTGATAAAAAAACGATATGTCAGAGCGGCACCAATCACTGGACATGGACAATCCCAAATGAAGATTACGAGGGATACATTATCAAAGCTTCTGCGGGTGCTAATGCTCAATACATTGGTGTCAATGTTAATGGCAATGTTGCTAATGTACCGATTGAAGGTTTCCTTGGTGACTTTGGCCCAAATCTTAGTGAAAGCAACATGCAAAAGGTCGTTAAACAGATGAACCGTATGCATGTTAACTATGTACAGTTCTATGATTGGTATGATCGTGACGATATGCCTTTACGGATCGTTAATGGTCAGCCAGAACAGAATTGGCTGGACTTTATGAAGCGGCCAATCAGCTTTAACACGGTTAAGTCATATATTGATGCTGTTCACCAGTACGGTATGCAAGCTATGCTTTATAACTTAATTTATGGTTCACAGTTAGGTATAACGACTAGTGATGACAGCAACCTTAATTGGGTTAACCCTAACTTGACTAAGGAGATGTTCTTGTATAAGGACACTAAGGCTATACAGACTGCCGGTGAGAACGATCAAAGCTTTGGTGGAAAGCTCAACATTACTTATATGAATGTACTGAATGGAGCTTGGAAGAATTATCTGTGTGGTCAAATTAATAATGTTTACAAATACCTGCCTTTTGATGGCTGGCATGTTGACCAGCTTGGTTCGTTACCTGATGATACCTACTCATTTGATGGCTACCATTTGAAATGGTGGGATTACGGTGATGGCTATGGCGGCATGCTTAAGACTGCTAAGCAGGTAAGCCCCAATAAGCGGTTAACTATTAATGCAACTGATGGGCTAGGTATTGAGAAAATAATGGCATCTAATACGGTTGATTTCGTTTATGTCGAGCCTTGGACCAGCATTGGATATAGCTTTGAACAACTAGCAAACTTTATTCGCAAAACTAATCAGCAATATAAAAAGCCGGTAGTTCTCGCTTCTTACGTTAACAAGGAGAAAGCAGATGACAAAAATAATAACGATGGCATGGTTAACGATGCTGCCGCTTTACTTTGTGACGCAATGGAGATGGCTAATGGTGCCAGTCATCTGGAATTCGGTGAACACTATCTAGCTAATGAATACTTTCCAAATCACACATTAAAATTAAGCGATGAAACGCAACGAAAGTTAATGAGCTACATGGATAATTTTGTTGCTTATTTGATGATTCTTAATGGGAAATGGGTTGATGATGAAATCACATCGTCGACCCATTCTCTGTCTACTACTTTTGAAAAAGATAAGATCACAACGGTATATAAGCGTTCTTCACGGGGGGCAATTGTATCGCTGATTAATATGACTGGTGTTGCTCATGATAACTGGCAAGACCCACGTGGGACACAGGTTATGCCGACTAAGCAGAACAATATCAAGCTCCATATTCCAGTTACTGGTCAGGTGAAATCGGTGAGTCTAATTAAGGCCGACGAATCGGCTGAAATTCACCCGATTAGTTTTACTCAGTCTAATAATTTTATTGACTTGACTATTGATGAATTGACGGTTTGGGACCTGGTGTTAATTAAAGGTGGTGATGTAGTTTGATCAAAATGGTTGCATTAGGTGATTCAATCTCTGCCGGTTGGGACGGTCAGAAACAAATCGAAGATTATCGTCGAATTCCGGAAGTAATCGCTAAGCTTAATGGTTGGTATGTTAATAATCAAGCAATTGGTGGGACTGGTTATGGTAATGGAATTAATGACTTTTCAGCTATAACGCAGCGGTTAAACTTTGCTGGCTATTCTTTGGCTTTAGTTGAATATGGCGTTAACAACTGGAGGTATGGAAGTACAGCAGGTGAGGTTCAACAGGGATTAACCCTAGGCATTAATAACATTCGCAAGTCTAATCCACATATAAAAATCTTCGTGATGTGTCCGACCCTTGACATGAGAAGGGGAACAGCTACAGATATGAACACACCTAACGAGAGAGGATTAACGCAAAATCAGTTAAATGACGTCATTGTCCAAACTTGCCAAGCATTAGACGTTGAATATTATGACTGGCGTAAGCAACCGATCATTACCAAAGATAACGCTTTTTGGACACTTGGCGATGGAGCGAGTGGGGTACACCCCACAGCAAAAACATCTCTAGAAATCGGCAAACGGTTAGCATATATATTGAATGGAGGAAGAAGATAGATGGCAGGATTAATTACATTACCAGATCACGATATGGACGGAATCGCGCATCTTAATAATAATTTTGAGTACCTTGACGGACTTGCTAAGCAAGCAATGAATCAGGCAAATAACAATGGTCAATTTAATGATTGGTCAAAAGACGGAATTGTAACTCATAACGGCTTTAGTTTAGAAAACGACAGTGGTTACCGTTATTGGCAATTGCCAAACGGGTGGAAATTAGTAGAAATTATTATCAGTTCCAAGTTATCCACTAGTGATTTCCGTGGTGGAGAGTGGTTTACTTTGCCAGATACAATCAAGGCTGACGGATATCAAATTCGCGAACCGTTGGTTGGAGGCTACTATACCAATCAATCATCACCAACTACAATCTCTCTAAATCCAACTGCTAGTGACGCAGTGCAACATGGTGAATGGATTCATTCATTGCACACAATGTACTTCAGTAAGTAATTCGGAGGTGAGCTTAAATGGCAACAATTTATTACGCGGATGAAACAACTAAGTTCTTTAAAGGGACAAATATTGTTGATGGAGAATATCAACTTAAAGACAATGAAACATTTGAAAATCCAACTGGGAAACTAGAACCTGCTAAACTAGTTAACGGATCGTGGATTGACGCAACGCCCGAAGAACATGAAGCTTATGTAAAAGCTCAGCAAGCAGAGGCGGCAAAGTTCTTGCCAACTAATAATATTTCTGTTGGGGACAAGGCAATGAATGCTTTAGGAGTTCAAGTTGCACAACTAACCAAAGATAACCTAATCTTAACTAAATCGGTTGACGCGCTCGGCAAACAATTAGCAGCTATGCAAATGAATAGTACAAAAGAAAACGGAGGTAACTAATGATGGATTGGATTGAATTTATTACAACGATGTTTAGCTTAGGCTGTGACGTAAGTGGATACGTTGGATTGGTAATTACAGCAGAGCAATACAAGCAGATTACTGGTAAAGACTACGTAGCTGCTAGCCAAACAGTCTAATAAAAAACATAGTCGCCTTTGAAATACACAATACATAAATAAGCCTCACTCAAACGAGCGGGGCTTTTATTATGGGCGGCTCACCGCAATATGTAGTAGGGGCATATCAGCATATAGTGATTGACACATATGATAAAATAGTAAAGAGGTGATTTTATATGGACGATGCAATTGATGTCTTAAACAATTTTAATAGTGATAATAACAATCAAATTAATTTGCAACGTCCATATAGAGTAATGGACGTTGCAAATTATATTGTAAATAGATTTTCTGAACAAGAGCATCCAATCACAAATCTTTTGTTGTTGAAAATGCTTTACTATTTACAAGCCTATTTTTTAGTTAGTGACAATGAACGACTATTTACTGGCAAAATCCAGAAATGGGGATATGGTCCAGTTGAACCTATAGTGTATAGTTACTTTAAGGATAATGGTGCGGCCCCAATTTGGCATTCTGTACAATATGCTGTAAATGATGATGGTATGTTAAGAATGATTAATCCAGAGGGACGCCATTTACAGAAAAACGATCGATTAAGAATAGATAGAATTGTAGATAGGTTATACAATAGATATCATAAAGATCCATTTGAATTAGTTGAGATTACCCATGGAGAGCCTATGTGGTTAAAAGATAAAGATAGGATAGAAAATGGAGTCCACAATATAGAATATAATAATCAAGAAATTGCTGAATATTTTAGTAATGGAGAAAAATGGCCTTGGTAGCAGAAAATAGTGATGTAATAAGTGCTGAACACTTAGTTGAAAAATTATTTACTACTAAAATGAGTCTCAATGACTTAGTAGTTTATTTTCAAACTATGCATTATACGCAAAATGATTTTCACATTCACAATAATTTATTGTCAGAATATGTTTACAAACATTATCCTAATGTTAATATAAGTCCGTCACAAGAAAATAATGTTTTTTGGCAAGAAAATATTCATAATCTAAAACAGTACCTGGATAAATTACTTAATGCAGCAGAATCTGTTAAAAAGGGAGAAACTGTAGAAAAGGAAGAAAATAAGGAAACTGTTGAGAAACTGACTCAAAATAAAGAATTGATCGAAGAGCTTGCTCCTAAAATGGAAGAGCATATAAAGTTAGCACTGTTGCAATATGAAACCTTTTTTAATGAAATTGAAAGCGTAAAAACACAGGCTCATAAGTTAACTAAAGATTTAGAGACTAAGGAACGAGAATTAAAAAAAGCAACAAATAAATTAAATAACTCGACTGCTAATTTCATCTCAATACTAGGAATTTATTCCGCTCTGATTTTCGGGGTTTTTGGAGGCTTTGATGCATTTAAGTCAATATTTTCAAATATGAAAAAAACTCCTATATCCACTGTATTAATTGATGGATCGGTATTGATGATTGGACTGATAACATTAGTTTTTATATTATTACAGTCTATTGGAATTTTATCTGGTAAATCATATCTTGCGTGTGGACATAATAATACAGCCGAATGTAATTGTTCTTTTTCTCAAAAATATCCCATTTTTTCTTTAACATTAAAAATATTTTTGGGGATTTTAATATTTGGATCAATAGTTCATGTTGCAAACAAAACAAATTTTCTTTACCAGAATGGTTGGAGAATTGGATTAGCAATGTTTGGAGTGGCAATATTGGTATATCTAATTATTAATGTGATTAAAACAACAAAAGATTTAAAATAAAAACGTCCACACTAGGGCGTTTTTCTTTTACCCTCAAAAGGAGGTGACTCACCCACAATGCACACACTACTCGAACAACCACCCCAACATATCTTATACATTCAATATTTTGCCAGCATGATTGATAACATGCTGATTGAATGGTTAGTCTGGGCGATTGTGATTGATATTGTGACTGGATTTTTCAAAAGTCTCATTACGCACCGGACAACTTCCAGTAAAGGTACAGGGGGACTTTTGAAGCATGCCGCAGTGATTATTTTGACATTAACCGTTTATCCCATGTTGGAATTATGCGGATTAGGACAGGCAGGCGACTCGCTTGTCTTTTTCTTTTTCCTATTTTATTTGGTCTCCATCGTGGAAAATTGGGGACAAATGGGATTACCGCTGCCATCTTGGGTAAAAGATCATATTTATAAACTCAGCAAAGATTATTTAGAGAAAGAAGAGAAAAAACATGAGCACAATCATTAATGCAATTCCAAACTATATTCTGACGGCCGTTATCTCAACGGTCTTTTATTTTGCATTAAAACAGAGCCAGACGTTCATTCACGCCCAAGTCATCCATGCCAAAACTGAAACATCTCGTGCTGCTTGGTCTTGTGCTGCCCAACTTGCGGATAACGCGGTTGCTTCCTTAGTCGGCAAAGACATGGCTGGTCATGAGAAATTCCGCCAAGCAACGGATATTGTTCAACAGGCGCTCAAACAACAAGGTATCAAGAATATCGACTTCAACGCTATCGAGACACTTGTTCAATCAGCTTATGAAAAGTCTGCATTGACACCCACCGTTGATCCGACAGCACAACAAGCAAAGCCAACTAAAACTGCCACTATTCCAGCCGGCCAAGCACCAGCAATTGATCCAATGAAAGGGGAAGAATAATATGCGTAATCAATTTATTGATGTTTCAAGTTACCAATCAGATACTGTTGCCTTTTTCCAAGCTGCTAAAGCTCAGGGTGCATTAGGGGTCGTTGTTAAATTAACGGAAGGTTCCGAAGATGGTTCGGCTTATGTTAACCCACGTGCAGCCGCCCAAATCCGCAATGCTTTAGCAGTCGGCTTGAAAGTATCTTGTTATCATTTCGCTCGGTATACTTCAATTGCTGATGCGCAAAATGAAGCCCGGTTCTTCGTTAAGATTGCTAAACAATTTGGTATGTATGACGACACTTTGATGATTGATGATGCAGAGGTTCATTCTGTCGCGGATTATCAATCAACTTCATTAGCATTCCTCCAAGAAGTAGAAGCATTAGGTTACAAGAACACAGGGATTTATTCCATGAAGTCTTTCTTCACTGGCGGTATTCTTAATTCTCACGGATTCGGTTCACGTAAGATCTGGGTTGCTGGTTATGGCGTAACTTCATTAGGTATTGATAATGCTAACGCTTGGCAAACGACAGATCACGGTATCATGGGTATTGACACCAGTTTGGACTTCGATGGTGCCTTTACCACTGGTTCTACGTCTGGAAACATTCCGCAAGCTGTTATTCCAGCACCACAGCCAGTTCAGCATGTTGGTCACCCTGCTAGTGGTACTTACATTGTTCAATCGGGTGACACTCTCTCCGCAATTGCTACAAAGTACAATACAACTTACCAGAACCTAGCAGCTATTAATGGTATCGGTGACCCGAACCACATTAACGTTGGTCAAGTCCTTAAAGTAACCGGACAACCAACAACCGAAAACACTTACTTCGTTCAAGCGGGTGATACACTAAGTGGAATTGCAATTAAGTTTGGCACGACTGTATCTGACCTTGTAAGTCGTAATCACATCACTAACCCTAATGTAATCTACGTTGGTCAAAAGATTTATATTGCAGGTAGTGGTCAATCTAATGCTTATACTGTTAAGGCAGGGGATACACTTTCTAACATTGCTAATGTCTTCCATACTACTTGGCAAGCATTAGCACAGAAAAATGGTATCGCAAATCCTAACGTAATTTATGTTGGTCAAACAATTCAAATTTAAAACATTAGCCCTAGTGGTTGTTGCATTTTCTGTAACTCCCACTAGGGCTTTTTTGTGTTATACTGATATATTACATAAGCGAGTGGTTTAAAATTAAAACGGCATCTCTCATTTGAGGGGTGCCGTCGATTTAAAAAAGGGGCATCAAAGGGGAATATTTTAAGCGAGTAAAAAAGAAATTAGAAGATTAAAAATTAAATTACTCTTGTTTCTTCCTTATTGTATAAGCCTAAATAAACATAAAATGAAGTGAACTAAAGCCAACCTATTCAGTTGCCGAATAATTATAAAAAATTACAGGTGCTGTTATAGCAGTATTTGTAGCCAATTGATGCCCCTTCTCGTATTGAAAAGGGGCATCAAAGGGGAAAATTTATAACTTATCTAAGTTAGAGTCGAGCTGTTGCTCGGCTTTTTTTGTTACATGTAAATAAATATCTTTTGTTGTAGTCGCATCTTTATGGCCTACTCGGTTTTGAATTAAGTAAAGAGGAACACCCAATTCAGCGAGTTTTGAAATGTGAGTATGGCGGAATGTGTGAACAGTGGTTATTTTTTGAATATTAAGCTCTTTTTTTGCTTCACGAAGCCAATCGTTGAGAGTAGTATTGTTCATTGGATACCCATATCTTCCAGATGAAAAAATAAATTGAGTTCCATTCGCTTCTTTTTCTTCGTCATGTATAATTTCTAAAGCTCTTTTAGGAAGAGTAACATCACGATTACTTTTAGCCGTTTTGGGAGAAGGCTGTTTCTTTTTATTAACTAAGGTGCTATTAATTACGGCTACCTGTTTTCCATCTTTTTCTATTATGTCATTAGGAATTAAAGCAGCAGCTTCACCGAAGCGCAAACCGGTTTGGTAAAGGAACTCACAGAAACGCCCATAATGAGGGGAGCGTTTATACATATATTTTAAAATCTTATTTAACTCTTCTTCATCAAAGTATTTCTCTTCAATCTTGTCAGCCGCACTGGATTTCTTATAGTTAACATCGGCATCTTTAATTGGATTAGTTTTAATATAATTATGTTTTTTTGCATATCGAAGTAAATTTCCTAGAGTGCCTTTAAATTTTTGAACTGATGAATTTTTGTAGTTCTTTTTGTAGATTAGATCATCTAAATAATTTGATAATAAAACTGGTTTGATGTTAGCAACTAAAACATCTTCACCGAGTGTGTTTCTAATGATTGTTGCACGACTTTTATTATTAATATAAGTGTGTTCTTTAACCATAGTTTTATAAATAGGTAGCCATTCATCGATTAGTTCTCCTAAAGTAACGCCTTTTTTAATAGTTCCATCATCGACATGTCTTAGTTTGTGCTGTATTTTTGATTCTAGAGCTATCTGAGCCTTTCTACGAGTTGTATTGGTATTCTTATCAAAAGTGACAGAAACCTTCTTATACTTACCTGTGAGAGGATCTTTATATTGTTCTCTAAATTTGGTTCTGCCATCTTTTGTTGTTTCAGCCCACATAATTAATCTTCTCCAATCTCCATCATACTTACTGATTCTTCTAAACTATCAAGGATTTCGTTGGTTTCGATAAACTCAATCCATTTATCTCTTGGTGTATTTCTATTGGCTTTCACCCCCTTATATAACTTGTCGTAAACATTACTGATAAAATCATCAGTATATTTATTTACAGTGCGCTCAATCTTAGCTTCGTTCCATCGTTTGGCTGGTTGGCGCTTTTTATTTTTAGCTTCTTGTTCAGCCTGAACCTTATCTTTGAAGATGGTAATTGCAGTAGAGTTATTATCGATATATTCAAGCAGTTCATTTTTATTCATAGCGAGTGGTCCTTTCGTACATACGTTCGTTATAGTGTCTTTTTAAACCGGTCGATTTCGACCGGTTTAATTTATTCGACTGATTCGCCTGACTGAGTTTTAATATAAGTTTTTGGTGTAGAAGACAAGTTATATTTATTGGCAACAGTGCTTACAGCACTATCAGCTTCACTTTTAACTTTTTGTATATCGCTATCAGGAGCGTCTAAGATACTATCATCTACTACAAAAGTTACGGACTTTATTTCTCCAGTTGTCGGATCAATATCACACTTAACATCGCTAATGGCACCATGAGACTTTTCGATGGATGTATTCAATCGCGATTCAAATTTAGTTGCTTTCTCAAAATTACTGTTAGTATCATCAGTTTTGCTTTCCGATGACTCACTAGAGTCCATCGAACTGATACTTGAATTTGCAGCAGCAGAATTGTTATAAACTGAAAAATCTTTTGTATTGTCATTTTTATCGCTGAGTTCAAAATCATGGACAAAGTCAGTATCTTTAAGGTGAATCTTTTCCTTAATCACTTTTCCTTTTTGAAGTTTTATGTGTTTAGTTTTGAAATTTTCATCATCAGCGCTTGCCGAATCGGTTTCAAGTTTAACGGTCCCATTCTTCAAGCCTTTGATTTTGATGGTACAATCACCGTTCTTATTGGTTTCAAATCTTACACCATCATCATAGACATCATCATCTGTATACATAAGTTTGAACGTTGGCTTTTCATCATCGTTGGTATCGTTTGCTTTAGATGCATTGCTATTGCCACATCCAGCCAACAAAATGATTAGTGTGCAAGCTGCTAGTAATGTAACTATCTTTTTCATAAAATCTCCCTAAAATTAACCCAACGCAGTAGATAAAATAATTGCAAAAACAAAAACAGCGATAGCAGTAAGCCAACTCATCTTATGTGCCCAACACATTGCCATCATTCCTATGGTTAAAAATGGAAGAATGATAGTTATTAATCCTGATATTTCTTGTCCCATAATTAATCTCCCTAATATAGCTTTTAACGTCGATCACGCTTGGACGTATATTAATAATTTAAGATAACTTCTTTAACAATATTTTCATCGCGCGACGGAATATCGTTTTGACGCATAAACTCAAGATAATTCACTGAGTGTGGATCATCGCCAGTGACGTCAATGTAATTAGAGAAAAGGTATTTAATCATAAATTTGTTAGCGCCATATTCCATTTTCATCTTCATAGAAATTGTTACATCATAAAGTTCCTTTTCGTCACGTTGCTTAGCAAGATGACCTAATTCATGAATTAAAACTGTTTTTTGCTGAGTTTCAGTTAATTTAGTATCTATGTATATAACTGCTTTCCCTTCTAAAATAGGTGGAAAAGCAATGCGTCCCGGGCAATCGAGGCTTCCATACATCACTACGGCATCTAATTCTTCGAGAAGTTCTTTCAACTTATTATCCATAAAACAGGGCGACCTTTTACTCTTTATTTCTGAGATAACTTTCCAGTAAATCTTTCATTACTTTCTTATCGTGTTCAGTAACAGGTTGCCCTTCAAAAGACATAATTGTTCCAAGAGCTTCATCTACAGTCATGTTGTGGACTTTGTCTGCTTTACTCTTGCGCCCTAATAAATAATCAGTAGTAACGTTAAAAATATTAGCTAATTTTGCTACTTCATCTGATGACACTTTACGCGTTCCGTTTTCAATTTTACTCATGGAAGATTTATCTAGATCCATCTTTTTAGCGAGTTCAGTTTGTGTAATATTCTTTTTCTCTCTTAAGTCAACTATTCTTATTGCTAAATCATTGTTTTTCAACGGTTAACACCTCGCCAAATTTAATAAAGTTTCTTTTTCAACAACTTGATTATATAATAGTTTCCAAAAAAGACACAAAAAGTTTATAAAAAAGAAACTAAAAAACTCTTGACGTTTCTAAAATAGAAACATATAATATAACATGTAAGTTGAGATTATCGAAACAAGGTGGTGAGGCTATGAATTATTCGTTAAACTTACAACTTATTAAAGAGCAACGAATTAAGAAGAAGTTAACCTTAGAAGAAATGGCACATTACTTGGGACTATCCGGTAAATCTGACTATTTTAAAAGGGAAAATGGTGATACTAAATTTAAAACAACGGAATTACCAATACTGTCTAACAAGTTAGGAATTCCTTTTGAAAAATTTTTTAATCACAATGTTGAGAAAATAGAAACAAAGTGAGGATATCGCAAAATTTGAGAAGATTTACCGAGTTTTGGATATGTAAGTTTGTTGCATACGCTGGAATGGGGGGATGAAAGTGTGAAAAGTAATCCAAAAGAAAAAATCCAATCCGATAAAGAAGAAAAATTAAAGATTCTTCAAACCGAATTGAATTTTTATAAAAAACTAGTTAATGATCAAAATCTCCTTATAAATGAGCTTATTGATTATCTTTCGAATGAATTAATTGATTAGCAATTCCGGCATTCATTTTAAAAACAGTATATGCAGCAAGAGATTGAATAAATGATTTTAAATTTTGAACATCATAATCTGACCATTTCTTGAAGGTGTGTGTTTCATCGTTTCCTAACCAAGATGAGGCTTTAGATATATCTATGAGTTGTTGGTCAGGAAGTTTATGAATAGCAGAGGAAAAACTCATTTTATAAATTTCTTCTTTACTTTTACCAAGATTACCAAAAGTTACTAAATAATCTTTTACTAAAAATTCTGCTGCTCTTCTATACCCCATACCACATATCATGTTTAAGCCACTGTTTTCAGCAAGGTTTGACTGTCTGTAAATTTCATAAAAATTTGGAGAAATTGTGGCAATTTTAGCTGATATTTCATTCATGTTTGCTTCTGCAGGATAAGTCATAACTTTCCCATCATCCCACCTTGTGAAAAAAAACGGCTTGACACTCTGTTCTTGGACATAAGAAAACATAAACTCGACCAGTTTTCGATTGACATGAAAACACACAATTAAGAGAAATATCGTGATTACAGAAAGGACAATGTTCGGGAATAATTGTAAGAATTGGAAGATTAGTTGGAATTGTTTTATAGCTATTATCCAAATTAATTCACCTCCTTTCGTAGGGGATGAATTAATTATAGCAAAAGAAAGGAGTTGATTAGATGTCCGAGTCTACTGTCATCGTTACAAGTGAGAAAGAAATTCAAAAAATAGTTAATAATGCTTTGCAAAGATTTACTAATGAAGTTGTTGTTCCATTACTAAATCGGATACAACAGGATGCTAATGGTTTAAGAAAATACAAGGATGTTGTCGATGAAGGACGTTATGGCTCCAGAGCCTTCTTAGATAGTTTGCGAAGGAGTATGTCCGATAAAGAAGAACAGCGTATTTTCCCTAAAAAAGAAGGAATGCTCTATGTAGTTGTACCTGATTTAGAAGACTACTTAGCAGGGAGAAAGCTCAAACACGATGCAATGATCAAGCTTGATCCACGCTTGAGAGGTGATTAGATGGCGTATTTAGTGTGGTGCGTGTTGGCAATTATGGCTTGCTTCCTTGTAGGAGCAATCGTCAACGTCATTGAAGGCGAGAAGCTGAATGTACTGAAAGAGAAGTATCGAAAGAAACACTAAGGAGGTGAAGAGGATGATTGAAGAAAATAAAAAAGAGCTAGAGAAGATTGCTTTCCAACTTGAAGAACAAGCCGCAAAAAATCTAACTCTAGCCAATAAGATCAAACGAATAATTAACAATCAGTAATATCAACTACTGGAGTGTCAGGATTGATACCATTCTTAATTGCATTGATGGTATGTTCAGCTGACTCCTTAAGAATGTAAGTTTCACTGGTAGCAACCACTTCATTATTATCTGATTTGATAACGAAATAATATTGGTAATCAGATGACTTACGAATACTAAAATACATTGGTTTTACCTCACTTTTATTGAATTGACGATTAATTTACTAAAAGGAGTGTTACGTAAATAATCGTAATTTTGATTATAGCACTACATATGGATATAGAAAGGGTTGATTTATACAAGATGTTGTGGAATAGCATACAAGTTCAGTTAGACAAGCAAAAGATAACAGTTTATCGCTTATCTAAAATGACAGGCATACCTCTAACAACAATTTATAACTACAAAAACGATGGGAAAGAACCACCGTTCAAAAATATGTGTAAGATTGCTGACGCATTAGACGTTAGCTTAGATGTTTTCAGAGGAGGTAAACAAAAATGAAAGACGGCATGGAACGAATTAACCAACTATTTGATGAGTACGATTTTCCGTTAAACGCAATGCAAACAGTCCGCGTACGCTTAGGCGATTGGTTCATTGGCGGTGGCAAGCCAACTGATGGCTATGTTTGGCAACAAGCACGTTATCTTGAAAATTTAATTCGTTATGGACTAGCTGAACGAAAGGCGGTGATTGAATGAATGAACCAGCTTTGATTTGCACAGGCTTAACTGCTGCAATGTTAGTCTCATTGTTTTGCGGGTCTGGATTGTTCCTTGTCTTTGGATTTGTCTTATTCTGGCAAATCTTAGGGGCGCTCGGTGACCCAGATAACCCAAACAAAAAAGCCACCGGCGCTGGTAACACCGATGGCAAATAGAAAATAAACAAAAATATTTATCGAGGTCTATTTTATCATGTTTGATCAAAAAATGAAAAAAGCAGAAGGATTTATCCTTCTACAAAATAATCTAATGAACGCAGTATTTGTTAAGCAAGCAACCCCCGTAGGTGATGTTGAAGCACTTACTCGCTATTACAAATCGCAACAAACTTTATCAGAACTATTTAATGAGCAAATGGGGTGGATGTAATGAATAATCAAGTAGCACAACATCAGAAACCAACTAAGCTAACCGATCTTGTATTAGATCGTGTTAAACAAATGCAAGATACGCAGGATTTATCACTACCTAAGAATTACAACGCTTCTAATGCGCTTAATGCAGCATTTCTTGAATTGCAAAAGGTACAAGACCGCAATCATCGGCCAGCCTTAGAAGTATGTACACATGACTCAATCGTTAAATCCTTGTTAGATATGACACTGCAAGGATTGTCACCAGCGAAAGATCAATGCTATTTCATCGTATACGGCAATGAACTTCAAATGCAACGAAGCTACTTTGGAACAGTAGCAGCAGTTAAGCGACTGGATGGAGTTAAGAAAGTTAGGGCAGAAGTTGTTCATGAAAAAGATGACTTTGAAATTGGCGCCAATAAAGACATGGAACTAGTTGTTAAGAGATTCGTTCCTAAATTTGAAAATCAAGATAATCAAATCGTTGGAGTCTTTGCCATGATTAAGACTGATGAAGGTACTGACTTTACTGTTATGACTAAGAAAGAGATTGATCAGTCATGGGCACAAACACGTCAAAAAAATAACAAAGTACAGCAGAATTTTAGTCAAGAAATGGCAAAGCGTACTGTGCTTAATCGTGCCGCTAAGATGTTTATTAACACGTCTGATGATAGTGACCTTTTAACTGGTGCTATCAACGATACAACAAGCAACGAATACGATGATGAGCGTCGAGATGTAACGCCCGTTGAGGATGAAAAACAAAGTACTGATAAATTGCTAGAAGGATTTCAAAAGTCACAAGAAGCGAAGGCTAAGGGGGTAAGTAATGATGGCAACAGCAACGAAGGCAAAGAAACCAGTGAAGAAGTCGCAGACGGACAAACAGAACTCTTCAACGAAGGGACAATCAAGCCAGCCGATGAAGCTGACAGCTGATAATTACTACTCTCATGAGACCGATTGGCAATATATGAGTGTCTCACTATTCAAGGATTTTGAGAAGTGTGAAGCTCGTGCATTAGCTAAGCTCAAGGAGGATTGGCAACCCGTTTCTAGCCCTGTTCCTCTTCTTGTTGGTAATTACGTACATTCTTACTTTGAGAGCGCTAAGAGTCACCAAGACTTTATCGAAGAGAATAAGAAAGCACTTATGACCCACCCAACAAAAACTAATCCAAACGGACACCTTAGAGCTGAATTTAAGGGTGCTAATAGCATGATTCAAACGTTGCAAGCCGATGATATGTTCAATTACTTCTACGCTCCAGGCGACAAGGAAGTAATCGTAACAGGTGAGATTGACGGCTACTTGTGGAAAGGCAAGATTGACAGCCTTGTGCTTGATAAAGGCTACTTCTGTGATTTGAAGACCGTTGACGACATCCACAAGGGTCACTGGAACACTTATGAACATAGATATGTGCCATTTATTCAAGACCGAGAATATGACCTACAGATGGCCGTTTATCGTGAATTAATCAAGCAGACCTTTGGTAAAAAGTGCCAGCCACTTATCTTTGCGATCAGCAAGCAAACGCCTCCTGACAAAATGGCAATTGATTTTAACGGCGTTGATGATGATTACCAAATGCAAGCCGATTTAGACAAAGTGAAAGAACTACAACCGCATTTTTGGAAAGTAATGACCGGTGAAGAGGAGCCAGTACATTGTGGCAAATGTGATTATTGCCGTGAAACGAAGATATTAAGTGGATTTATACATGCAAGCGAAATCGAGGTATAGCAATGGAACAACCAAGTTACTATTCAATTCTTACTGCTAATGTTCGCTATGACAAGGAGCTGAAAGCAAACGAAAAATTATTATTTAGCGAAATTACAGCGTTAAGCAATAGAAACGGATATTGCCACGCAAATAATAATTACTTTGCCAATCTTTACAATGTTTCAAAAACATCTATATCCAATTGGATTAATCATCTTAAAGAACGAGGATATTTAAAAGTTGAAATGATAAAAGACGGGAAAGAAATAAAGGAACGAAGACTGTTCCCTATCAGTACCCCTATTAAAGAAAACTTTAATACCCCTTCAAAAAATGTTTATGAGGGTAATAAAGAAAAGTTTAATAGCCCTATTAAAGAAAACTTTAAGGAGAATAATACAAGTATTAATAATACAAGTAAGAATAAGCTGTTAGCTGATGCACAGCATTCCTTCCAGAAAATCACTACCCTTTGGCAAAATAATTGGGGATTTCCTAATGGGATTGCTCAACAAGATTTAACTGAGTGGAGTAAGGAATTTGGTAATGACCTTGTTTATTACTGTGTTGAGTTTGCTTTGAGACACAATGTAACAGCGAGAGGTGCAGACCCCTACCTTAACAGGAAGCTCAGCGACTATCGAAAACAAGGAATTAAGACCGTACAAGCTGCTATTGAGTCTGATCAACGTCACGAGCAACAAATGAGCCGTGAATATCAGCAAAAGAGTGGCTCACGTAAACGTCAACCAATTAACGAAGGCTTGCCAGAGTGGTTCAAAAAGCAACAAGAGCAAGAAGAACAGTCTAATAAACAGCATTACGAAAGAATTGATGATAGTGGGGATCCGATGCCACATGACTAAAGAAAAAGTGAAAAAGAAATGGGCTTCTACTCGGAAGCTATTAGAAGTAACTGATAGTGAATATAACGGTGTAACACAAGAAGCTGCTAACCTGCGTTTTATCAAAACTAAGCTTCAAATAGCAGTTTATTATCTGCAAATGCTTGATGAGCATAATTGCGAGTATCAAGTACCTTGGAATAAAGAACAATTTAAATGGCTACTTAGAAAGCCTGTCGGGGATAAAAAGAAACAACAGGCTAAAGAATGGTGCCATCAGTGTCGTTTAATGCGAGATAAAGCCTGTGCGACATGGAATTATGAGGAGGCAAAGACAGCATGAACGCAAATAGTTATATAACAACTGATGAGCTGATTTACACGATCAATCATAGTCAAGAGATTGATCGTGGTGATGAAATGGGACCATTTGCCGTTAAACGGGGCAAGTATGTTTATGTTTATCGCACATGGCAAGATGCACGAGACGAAGAAGAACGCAAGCCAATGTGGCAGATGATGATTCCTATTAACATCGAAAGCTTATCAGAATTATACGAACGGGAAGACTTAGACGCTGATGATTTAGAAAGCAAAGGCTTCTGGCCATTGATTGAACTCATTAGCAAGTACGCACATACACCATTAGTTTTTCGAGGCACAGCGCTAAGTGATAATGACAAAGAAGAACTGAGACACCGACTAATGAGCTACCTTAAAGATCATAGTTTTAGTGAGGATTACCGTAACGGACGCTTAGACGCAATGTACGGTGTCATGTGCCAGCTTGGCATGGAAGACGATTACGACGCAGCTAAATGCTCATACGAAGTTATGAAAATTAAGGCGGGTGTCGAGAATGCTTAAACTCATCTTGTTATTAGGCGTTTTCGCCTGTGGCTATGCGATGGGGGCACATAACCGATGAACCATTTTGGCAAGAAAGTGACTTACAAAGAATGGACCTTTGACAGCATTAAAGAGCGTGATTTTTTTATCCGTTTCATTGAGAACAGCGGAAAACGGTTTGCAGTTCACAAGAGCTTTGAATTGCTTTCCAAGTTTTCAGTAGGCGGATATAACATGCGAGGACTTACCTATGCTCCAGACTTTGTTGTATATGACGCTGACGGACAGATTGAACACGTTTACGACGTTAAGAGTGGTATTAATCAACGAGCGGTTGATACGGCGGCTAAGATACGTTTTAAGCTGTTTTCGTTAAAGACAGGATTACCCGTTGAAGTGGTAGTTCCAAGAAAGAACGATTTCAAGATGAAGCTGTATGGCTTTACTACTAATCGTATTCAAGACCCGCATAGTTGTTACGACCGTCACGGCAATATGAAGCGCAAAAAGAACGGTGAACCGATGTATGACTACTACGACGTTCATAAATCGGTGAACTACGACATAAGAGACACGATCGGGTGGTAAAGCAAGCCATCTTAGACTTTTACGAAGCGGAGGAAATAAAAAATGACTTAGCAAATATGAGAAAAGAAGCATTGAAAATGTTAGCGGAGAAGAAAAATGATAACGATTGATTTAGATAATAAGTTTGCCATCGTTAGCGATGGCGAAGTAATCAAGCTTGTTCAAAAAGACGGAAGAAAAAAAGGCAAAGGCGGTACTCCATCGGGACGAAAATGGTGGTTTATGACGTATGGCCAAGCTATTAAGTTCTATGAAAAGGAAGTTGACGCTGACAAGCCTATTCATTCGTTGAGGGAACTAGCCAAGCAAATCGACAGCGGATATAAGCGCATTGAAATCATGGTAGATCAAAAGCTAAAAGAGGCGGGGATTGAATGAAATTAACCAAAAAGCAAAAGAATTGTCCGTACTGTCATCCAGATAAATTTAACTGCACAAAACCCATATGTGATGACCTTAAAAATAAGCTCTACGTGTTTCCTAATGGTGCAATAGAGATGGATTACGACGATGACGACCGACCAGGAGCTTATTTCTCTGAATCTGGTCTGCTTGATTACTGTCCTAAGTGTCGTCGACCACTGAACGAGGAGGAAAAATAATGACAAAAGAAGAAATATTCAATGATTTTATCAAAAAAGTAAAATGGGACAACTTCCAAATTATTAATGTATGCAGAAGCAACAGAGACAATGTTCAATCATTTAGTTTTGAAATTACTGATAAACAAACTGCCACTAACATTGAATTAGCTAATAAACTTTCAAAAGAGAATGCGGAAGTTGCAGGCAGAATGAATCGACTAGATGAGTTCATGCACACAGACGAGTACAACCGATTAAGCGATAAAGAGCAGCGCTTAATGATTATTCAGTACAACGCTATGCAAGTGTATGCTGATGTACTTTTGCAACGGATTGATGAGATTAAGGAGCGTTTGTAATGCACTTTTATCTAGTTGATGATGACAACTCATCTAAAGTCATTGTTGCTCATTCAAAGGATGAAGCTTGGCGTGCTGCTTCTAAGCGTGATTTTGGAGATCCTGTTGATCCAGAAGCATTCTATGAAATTACTATGTTGGCGCCAAATCACTATAAGAAGGCGCAAATTATTGTGGAAGAAAGGTGATCGCTTAATGCTACACAAATATAAAAAGATAGTTCCAATTAAGGCTGAACAGTTCGATGGGTCAGATGAAATGATGAAGAAATATTGTATTACCGATGATGGCTTTGGTGAAACCTTTACTTTTCGGAAAGATAATAATTGTTTACCGCTAAAACGTGGTTGGTGGATTGTTAATCTTGGGAAGATTACCGTATTTGATTATACATTCACTGATTGGAAAACAATGAGTGATGAAAAATTTCGTAAAACTTATGAGAGGTGCGACTAATGATTAGATATGATGGCGAAGTTGTCTACTCTGAGTCAGGGAGTGGCATTAGAGCAAACAACCGGATGCTTTTTAACGAAGCGCAGGTATCAGCGATTAAAGCAATCACTAATGGTGAGTTCAAGCGCCAAAGTGATTTTGGCACAGTTTACGTTGTCAAAGATCAACTAGTAGATGATTACGGTGTTTTAGAGATTATCAAAGTCTTTGAGCAATTAGATGATGCGCAGAAATATGTGATGGCTCATCCACGAGCTGCGTTGTTGCCAAGAAAGGTGATCAAGCATGGCAAAGTCAAAGAGCAAAAGTAAAAACCGCCGACGCAAGAAGCGTCAACGGCGAGAAGAAAATAAATTAAAGCGGGAGGAAAAGAATGATTAAGGATTTATTGAAATACATTCCTCTGGTATGTTTTACAGCAATTATTATCACGGAAATTTTATGTGGCTTTGATAAGCACATGATTGGATATGCAGTCTTTGGATTGTTTGTCTTACTAATGTTTGGAGCTGTTTAATGAAAAAAGACGCTCTACTGTGAGAGCGCCCTTGAGATATATGTATAACAAAATAATTATATCACAAGGGGAGTAGGGCAAGTGAATAGCATATTTGAAAAGTATAAACGTGATGAATCGTGCGACATGGCTCGTGAATGGTTGTCTAAATATTGGTATTGGAGAGATGAAGCTGAAAAAAAGAAGATTACGTTAGGATCGCCTAGTTTTGACGGACAACCTAAAGCAAAGACATATGATCCTGATCGTCGTATGATCGATTGGACTAATGCACAAAATGAATGGAAGAGGCGTGAGCTAGTTCTCAAGTATATTGCTTCAAAGGGGGACGAACACGAATTATATGCGCTTATACTGGATAATCGCTTTGTACATCACCATCGCTCAATAACAGAGGTAAGAATGAAGTTGAATATCTCTGAGCGTACTTTTAACCGCATGCAAAAAGAAGCATTGTGGGAAGCAGCAAGAATAATTCCAGCCAATGTTTTAGTCGAAAAGTAAAGTGGCGGTACTTTGGCGGTACTTTGGCGGTGTTTTGGCGTAAAGTTGGCGGTACTTTGGCGTAATTTTCAAGAAAAACGGCTTTATTATGGTATTGTCGAATGATTAAAGAAAACGGCAATACTTTTCAAATAACGTGCCCGAGCAAGCCTTTAACTGCTATGCGTGTTTCCAACGTTTAACGATACTCGCAACGGGATCTCTCTTGTTAAGCGTAGGAAAGTGTGGAATCCGGTAACCAAGCCGACGTGATGGTGGCAGATGACCATAATCCACGTTGAGACTATCGTAAAGTTATAAACCATTGTAACCAGTAATAATTTGGCTTTTGCGTTTAGTGTATGAAACACTCCTTTGATAAAAACAATATGCTACTCTGATAGTCTCATAGCAGCCGTGCTGTATCAGCAAGAGAGTCCGTAATCTAACTCAGCGGCTAAAGGATTACCGTATGAAGGGACAGCAATACCGTTACAGGAGTAGGCGGAAAACTACGACCGGGTGCGGTGATTGTGTGGTCCTGATTATGCGGATACGTGAAGTTAGACACCAGGCGATAACGCTTGCGGGGGCAGTTCCCGATATTCGCAATTGCAGTGCTAACGAGTCGCACTGCTTGCTGAGGTCCAAGATGGGCACACAACCGGTCTTGTGTGACAAAAGCGTGGTTTGAATCCACCTCTCGGCTTTATCACGGCAAATTTAACTATGATAGGAGATGAACGCTCCTCTTTCGTAATTGCATAGTCTTTTTTGTCTAAGCCGTGATGTAATACAGAGATGCAAAGAGTAACAAAATTCAAAAACGATTAGTGGATGCAAGCATTTCTGTATTATGCTGATAAAGTTAGGGCTGAACACCCTAATGGCACGGTTCGATTCCGTCCATCAGCATTGTCCGCAATGACGTTAAACTACATATACATCACCCAAGCCTAGTTTTTCGACTGGGCTTTTTGTATTATTGCTATGGGTGATATATATGATAGTGTTAAATTCGATGAGTCCGACAGCATATAGTGGCCTTGTGGCCGCTCTTATTTCTGGATGCGTTAGTTTAATTGGCTATATAGCAACTACTATCGTTCAGAAAAGGACAGCAGATAAGACAGTTGAAGCTCAGAAGGAGATTGCACAAATGCAAAAGGACGAAAAACTTTTCTATGAAAGTCAACTGGAATGGGCAAATGAAACAAGAAAATTAATTGCTAAATTTGTTAGTGATAGTTTTCGGTTTAACATTGTAGTAGAAAATATGGAAAGTATACGTAATGACGTTTCAAAATCAAAATTCAATCGGATTGACGCGGCTGATATAACTAAAAAGCTTAGTGATAATTTACATAGATCGGGGGAGCTCCTTTCTTTATTAAACGAAGAAGCGACTATGATTCGTCTTTATCTTTTCCATAAAGACGATGATCATGAAAAAGAAGTGCTCAATATACTTGATAAATTAGAGAATGATATGAATGGGCAACTTGGTATTGATAAAAAATTATTAAATGAGTTTGTTGATGTTGCAAGGGATTATTTTAATTATCAAATGAAAGATTTAAAGACTAAGTCAGCTTAACGGCTGGGCTTTTT
>OBWV01000405.1_pt1 | contig 43010 bp, 62 predicted proteins | sample 1495351 | NCBI WGS metagenome assembly OBWV01 (sample SAMEA2580122, study PRJEB22360) | human gut metagenome | biome: human gut; feature: human-associated habitat; material: faeces | place: Denmark | collected 2008/2010 | reverse complement strand
TTGTAATGCTTTAGCTGCTTCTTATGTGCAAAATCCAGTAAGTATTACTTCTGGGGCTGTAGTTAATGTTGACATAGTGACGAATGCCATTATTGGTCAATTAAGAGGAAGATATGCTAAAGAATTGGAGGCTCAAGATGGTCAGAATACTAAATCCCAGTCGTCAGACTCAGAGAATTGAGTTTGGCAAAGAATCTGATGAACCAGAATACGACCAAAACGACAATCCCAAGCCTACAATAACCGTTCTGTGGACGACTTTAGCAATCCCCTATACTTTGAACACAACGCAAATTATTCAAGCGCAGGGGCTTAATTTAGCTGACCAGCGAATGTATGCAGTTCATCATCGCTTAGATAGTTTCTGGGATCAAATTTCAAGAGCTATAGTTAATGGAGAGATGTATGAGGTTGTTCATATAAATCCAGATGAAAAGAACTCTCCCACAAGCTATGATTTAGTGACTGTTAAGAAGGTTGAAGATCATGGCTAATGATATGGGAGAGTTTTTAAATAACTGGGTTAATGAAGTAGAAAAAGGTATGAAATTATCCGTTGAAGATAAGGCTAAGATCACTGGTGAAGGCGCTGAAGCGTTTAGTACGGTATTGCATGATCGCACGCCACGAAGCAATGAAATCTATCGAAGAGGGCGCTCTGCTGGTCATGCTAATGCTAAGCATCATAATCGGAATCGAAAGACTAAACACTTACAGGACAGCATTACATATAAACCTGGTTATACGGCTGATAAATTGCATACGGGCGATACTGATGTGGGCTTTGAAGGAAAATACTATGATTTTTTAGCAAAAATTGTTAACAATGGGCAGCATCATATGTCCCCGAAACGTTATAAAAACATGCATTTTCTTGATAAGGCACAACAAGAAGCTAAGAAATCAGTTAAGGAAGCTGAATTAAAGGCATTTAAGGAAGTGATGAACCATGACAGCGATAAATGACGCATATCAAGCTATTTTAAATAAAGTGCCCGGAGTCGATCGCTATTATAAAAAGCGAATAACAGGGAAAATTGATAATACTAAAACTGATTTGCTAATCACTCCAGTTATTGGAAGCTATGCCGGTTATGGTTCAAATGTTCCCACTGTGGAAGTTCAAGAAATAGAAGTTCAAGTATTTATTGGGAATGAAAATAAAACAGCTAATTTAGACACAATCAAAAATGCGATTGTGTCTTTTTTAGTGCCCAAGTGGAGAGTGACGTATGGACCTGATGAAGGTTTTGATCCAGAAACAGGAGAAAGTATGCTCACTCTTCATTTTTTACGTAATTATGAAAGGAAATTAACCTAATGGAATTAAACGGTTTTGCAAGAGCATTAATTGCTCCTGAAGACGATAACGCAAAATTAAAGAGCGTTGATGAATTTAAGAAGTATGGTCGCTATAAAGCTCAAGGTATTTTTCAAGCCGATCTGCAAACTGCTAAAGGTACTACTCAAAGTAATATCACAGGTTTGAATCCGACTATTCAAAAAGTTTATGGATCTAACACCATTGCCGAAAGTGAAGTTGGTATTGAAAATATTTCTGCAACCTTAGCAGTGAACGACATGCCTTTTGATATTAGTTCATTATTGCAAGGCATGTATAAAGATGAAACTCATGGTGGTTATAAGCGCGCAGATAAACGCTTATTTAAAGGTGCTTATATTGCAATTTCTGAAAATCATGGATTTCCAGTATACTATGCATTCCCTTACTGCACATTCACACCTGGTACTGGTGTAAACATGCAAACTGATGCAGCTTCTCCAGTAACTGTTCACGATACATTTACTGTTACTCCACAAGCACGCCCAACTGACAATTTGCTTTATCAAATTTTCGTTGGAGATCCTGATCGTGATCCGGCTTGGAAAAATGAGGAAGCAATGTTGGCTTATATTGTTGACGGCTTTCAACAGGCCTCTACGCCGGCTGGACCTGGAACTGGACATTAGCAAGAGCAGGGTGGGAGAGGTAGGAACAAATGAAGCAGGTTCGAATCCTGCTTTTTTTATATGAAAGGATTTTTTAGATGACACAAATAACTGTTGAAGCAAAAGAATTGGGACTTAAGCCAATCGGAGTTGACCATAGTTTTGGCATGAAAAGAAAGGCTGGTCAACTTAATCAAGATATCTCTCAAATTCAATTAGATGCACAACGGGATTTTTCTAGTGCAGTTAGAGATATGAATGTTTTACAAAAGCTTGATAAATCTAAATCAGAAGATGAACGTACGCTAGAACGCTTAGAAGATAAATATGGAACAGGTTTTGGTTCAACTGATCCAGATTATTGGAATATGAGAGTTGAATCAGTTGCCTTAGCAATTTCACCGCAAGTAAATCAAGTTACTTTAACTTCTGAAACTGAATTAAAGATTACTGAAAAATATTTAGCTTTTATTGAAGATTTAGCTGGTATTAATACAAAAGCAAAGAAAAAGAAGTTTGAAGACAATGACTTGAGTACAGATGCCATTGCAGAAGTGGCTAAGCGCTTAACATTTGCAATTCTTGATATTAAGGAAGACACGGAGGCTTCCGAATCAGATAAGAAAAGCGACACCGTGGGAAGTAAATAAATTTTGGTCGGAATTTGTCGAAGATATTGATTACACAGAACAAGATGCAATCGTTAACGGTCATGTATCGCCACATGAAATAGAGGCATTTGACACAGATCGCTGGGCACAAATTATGGAAGCTCAAAGCCGTAAAGATCGTCCAGTAGATGCTAGTGAATGGGCATTAAGTCAATTAGCGCAAGGAAAAACTAGAAAGGAGGTTAAATAATGGCGGGAAAAATACCGGTTGGCGATTTTAGTACACGAATTTCTCTTGATGGCGAACAGCCGATTCAAACCCTTAAATCTTTAAAAAGTGAGGTATCTTCTGCTACTAGTGCATGGAAAGCACAAGTTGCCGAACTAAAATCAGCTGGAGATCAACTGGGAGCTGCAAAAGCTAAGTATGAAGGCTTAGGCGATACTTTAAAGAAACAACAATCTTTATTAGAACGTAATAAATCTGAATTAAACAGCTTAAAAGAAGCTCAAGCCAAGGTTGATACAACCACAGAAAAAGGCCGCAACGAATACGAAAGATATTCGAAAGAAATTGCTACGGCTGAACGTAATGTTGCTAATGCTACTACAAGAATTGCTAAATTAAGTCAGCAACAAGAAAAAGCTCGTAACTCGCTTGATTACTACAAGTCAGGATTAGCAAGCGCACAAAGTGAACTTAGAAAAATTACTGAGTCAAGTAATGCTTATGTTGGAAGACTTGAAGCAGAAGGCAAGCATGAGGAAGCTAATAAGGCTAAATTATCTGGTTTATCACGTGAATACGACAAACTAAATCAAGTTTACAAAATTCAATCTAATGAATTATCTAAGATTGCTTCTGAAGCTGGTAAATCTAGTGAAGCATATAGACGTCAGAAGGTACGTGTAGATGAAACGGCCACAAGCTTAGCTAAAACCAAATCTGAAATGTCGGGCTTATCTTCAGAGATGAAGAAAGCCAATCCATCAATTTTTGATCGATTTAAATCTAAAATTACTGGAGTCAATGGAGAAGCTAAACATACGCATTCTTTGTTTAAAAAGATTTTTAGTGCAAATCTTTTAAGCAATGCTGTTTCTTCGGGTTTTAGTTCATTAACTTCTGGACTAAAGTCAACTATTACATCAGGTATGCAGCTTGATGGTGTAATTGGTAAAGTTCGAGCACAGTGGGCTGGATTAGGTAAAAATAAAAATGATACTCAGATCTTAGTAGATCAAATGGGCTATTTGAAGTCTAATACTGCAATGACTGGGGACGAAGTTCATCAGCTACAGTTAAATATGAATCGTTTAACTAATGGTAATTTGTCGCATACTTTAGCTTTGTCTAAAAGTATTGCAACCATTGGGGATGCGACTAAGATGACTTCTGGAGAAATGGTTGGGCTATCAAGTGCGATGGCTAGGGCTCTTAGTGGCTCTAAAGTTTCAGCAATGCAATGGCAAAGAATGAGTAAGCAAGCGCCGGGATTAGGTGCGGCTTTGTCTAAAGCAGCTGGAATGTCAGAAGAAGCATTTGGTAAGATGGTTGCTTCTGGCAAAATGTCAACTAAACAATTTGAAGAGTTAGTTGAAAAAGCTGGTCAAGATGGTGGTAAGGCTTTTGAAGCTTTTAGAAAAACCCAAGGCGGAGCTGCAAAGTCAATGCAGGATTCGTGGAATAACTTAAAAGCTAAAATGGCCCAACCATTATTTGATGCGAAGACATCAGGAATGCAACAGTTAGCTGACTTAATGCAGTCAAAGCCAGTACAAGATGGTGCTGAAATGCTTGGTGTAGCAATTCAAAAAGTTGCTAAACTTGGAATGCAAGCATTAGACTACATTGCCAAGCATAAAGGCGATATTGTAGGTATTGGGTCTGATCTTATGTCCATTACCAAAGATATTGCAATAGATACTTGGAAGACTCTTTCTAAAATAATTGTTGATATTGCTGAAGCCTTTGGTTTAACTAGTAAGAATGCTTTAAAGTCGAAAGACCCTCTGAAACAATTAAGAGTGGTATTAGATAATTTAGCTAAAAATAAAGAAGCGATTCAATGGATTTCTAAGGCAATTATTGCTATTGCAGCAATTAAGACTTTGAAACCAGTTACAAGTGGTTTATTTTCAATTGCTAGTGGTAGTGTTAAAGCTTATAAAGGGGTTAAGGCACTTCATGCAGGCTTTAAGGGTTTAGATACAATTAAAGAACTGAAAGGACCAGAAGCCGCATTAGCTAAATTAGGTTCTACTGCTTCAACTGTTTTTGGCAAAATTAAATCTTTAGCTGGCAATGCGTTATCTGGTAAGTCTTTTGGCGGTGCATTTCGATCTTTAAAATCTGCTGGTGGATTTGGTGGCTTGTCAACAGCTGGTAAAGTTGCTACTGGTGTAGCAGGTGTAGGTGTTGCTTTAGATGCTGGTTCATCTATCCTATCTGCATTCAAAGATAAGAAAGGATCAATGAAGCAATACCAAGATGCAGGAAAAGGAATAGGTTCTGCAATTGGTGGCGGTATTGGTTTATTCTTTGGTGGTCCTGCTGGTGCAGCAATCGGTTCTCAGATTGGTAAGGTAGCTGGTGGCTGGGGCGGTAAAGCAACCAAAGAATTTTTGAATGGTTGGAAATCTAAAAAGCCACCTAAGAATTTCTGGTCTATCGAGAATTTAGGCTGGTCTACTAAGGACGCTTTAAGCAAAGCTGGAAAAGGTATAGATTCTTGGTGGAAAGGAATCCAAAAATCTAATAAGAAAGCACAAGCTGAACAAAAGGAGGCAGCAGAACAAGCCGAAAAGCAACGTCAAAAAGAAAAGAAAGCCTGGGATAAATATTGGTCTAATGTAGGTAAAGGCTTTGAAAAATTTGGTAAAGATTCTAAGAAAAACTTAGATAAAACAGTTAAAAACTCACAGGACTTTATAAAGAAACTTGGACCTAATATTAAGAAAGGCTACGATAACTTTCTTAAAAATGGGCACAACTTTTTTAAGAAGTTTAATAAGAGTTTTGGCGATACCTTTAAGAATTTATCTAAGAATAAATACGTCAAGGCTTTTCAAAAGGGTACGTTATTCAAGACAGCTTATAAGGACATCAGTAAGCAAACCTCAAAATGGACTAAAGACTTTAAAAAGTCTTGGGACAAGCATTGGAAGTCTACCAAGAAAGGTGTTCAGTCTTGGGCTAAAGATACCAAGAAAAATTATGATAATGGAGTTAAAGGATTAACTAAGTCATTTAATTCTTATAAGAAGAAAGCCGAAAAATCATGGAGTTCTCACTGGAAAGGGCTCAATAAATCAGCTGATAGTACTTGGAAGAGCGTCAAGAAAGGTGCAGAATCAGGCACAAAAGATTTACTTGGCAATCTTAAAAATTACGCTAGTGAAGCAGGAAAAAAATGGAAAGACCATCATAAGGCCGAACTAGATGTTTATGATGATTTTTCTAGAAACTTAAAGAAAAATCATGGAAACTTGTTTGAAGCTTTAAAAGCTACTTCAAGGGACAGTCTAAATAAGCTTAAAAAAGGCTTTTCAGATAAATGGAATGATATAAAACGTAATACTAGTAACACCTGGAATGATATGAAATCTGATTCTTCTAAGTGGGGAAGAAACATGAATTCATGGTTCAGCAATTTTGGCAAAAATTGGCAAAAAGGCTGGTCTAATTTATCTAAAGGAGTAAATAGTATCTTCTCTAATATGTGGAAGGCTATGCAGAAGCTAGGCAAAAATGCCATGAATGGTTTAATTGATATTGTTAACGGCGGTATTGGAGCTGTTAATGATGTCATTTACTTCTTCGGTGGTGGTCACTCTACTGTTAAAAAGTTATCTCATTTTGCAACTGGTACTGGATATTTTAGTTCTCAAAGACGTGCGATTACTGAACCAACATTAGCAATGGTTAATGATGGTAACGATTCGCCAGAAACTGGCAATAAAGAAGCTCTTTACCGTCCGACAACTGGAGAATTTGGTATCTTCCAAGGTCGAAATACTACTACAATGCTTATGCCTGGTGATGAAATTCTTAATGCAACTGATACTAAGAACTTAATGAATGCTATGGGTATTGCTCGCTTTGCAAACGGTGGTATTAGTAGTTTCTTTGGCAATATTGGTAAGAACGTTGGCAACTTCTTTGGTGGTATTGGTTCATGGGCCAAGGACACTATGGAAGGCATGAAGAAGTTCTTTGAAAAGGCTAAAGAAATAATCTCGCACCCACAGAAAGCTTTAGATGGCATATTTAAATGGACTGGCGTTAAGGGTTTATCTCGCGGTGCATTCCATACCATGATTACTAAAGGCTTTGACAAAGGTAAGAAACAAGTAAGCGAGTTCTGGAAGACGCTTTGGAATATGGTATCTAGTTCTCTTGATGGAGAAGCGGAAGGCGGTTTACTTGGAGCAGTTGAAAAATATGGTAAAGGCAAGCCTTATGTTTGGGGTGCTGAAGGTCCAGATGCATTTGACTGTTCGGGATTAGTTAAGTACGCCTTAGAGAAAGCCTTTGGTAAGAGTTTTCCTCACTATTCAGGAGATCAATATTCTGCTTCACGCGGAGTTAAAGACCCACAATTTGGAGACTTAGTATTCTTTGGACCAGGTGGACGAAACCACGTTGGTGTTTATGCTGGCAACGGTAAAGTGTGGTCAGCTATGAATCCAAGCTCTGGTATTGGAATGGCTAATGTTTCGGACTTCCACGAGGGTGAAGTAAGCTATCGTCGCATTCCAGGGTTAAAGACTGAAGGCGGAGACGGCAATGTTAAAGCAAACTCTAACTTAGAGAAGTTTATTAAAGGGCTACCTGGTATGGGTGGCTTTTTTAAATTCATTAGTAAAATTGGGGACTTATTTGGCATTGCAGCTGATGCAAAAGACCCTGCTGGTACAGGTGCTGAACGTTGGGGCGAAGAAATTAAAAATGCTGCTGAAACAATGCATACCTCAGTTACTCCAACAGAAATCCGAAAAATCATTTCTATGATTGCTGGTGAATCCGGTGGTAATCCTAGCGCTGTACAGCCAGGAGCTGATCCAGATGGTGACGGTTCTGGTCCAGGACGAGGATTATTGCAGTACAAAACTATTATTTTTAATGCATATAAAGTTAAAGGACATGGCAATATTTACCATGACTGGGATCAATTGCTTGCTTTATTTAATGATTCTAACTGGCGTAATGATATTCACTTTGGAGCAGGTTGGGGACCCACAGGACACAAACGTTATGCAATTGGCGGTCTTGCTAACCAGCCTTCTATTTTTGGCGAAGCTGGCTTAGAAATGGCTATTCCATTATCAGCAGTTAAATCTAGTCGTTCTTATGAATTGCTTGGTAAGACTGCTGCCATTGTTGCTGCTAGAGATAATATTCAATCGTTAATACTAATACTGATGGTTTAGGAGAAAAGTTAGATAAAGTGATAGATTTGCTTACTGCTATTCTTACCGCACCAGCAACAGTTGAAACTAGCATAAATGTAGATAAACAAGCTTTAGGTAATTCAGTTACCGAAGTTGTAAATGCAAGAATGCGATTGAATTCAATTAATAGAAAGAAGGGTATAAGTGTCATTAGGTAGATTAATTTATCATGGAACAGGTTCTGATTACTATGGTGCTATGGTAGTTTATCCATTAGTTCAAGCTACTACTAAAAGAAATGTTTCTCTCACTCAGGTTGTGGGGGTAAATGGCTCTTATATTAATGATAATTTGAACTATACAGATATTACGCAACAAATAAATTTTATTGTTGAACGTCCTACTTTCTATAAAGATTGGTTCACGTGGGGCATGGATTTTGGCGATTGGTTAACATGCAAAGACAAGTTTGTTAAGTATGAACCCTTTTATTTTGAGCAATTTAGGGGTTGGCATTGGGAAGCTTACGTAAGTGAAAGTCCCACGGTTACACCGCAAAAAGATAATATTGCGAATGTAACAATGAGTTTGGCTTGCAAACCTTTCTTAATTAATGATGAATCAATTAAATATCAGCCGGTTTCAACATTACCTATCTATAATCCATCACAGTATAATTCTTTGCCATTATTTCATATTGTTGGTAATGGCGATTTTGTATTGACAATTAATGGTTTGGACTATCAGTTTAAAGATACAGATAATGAATTGTTTATAGATAGTGAAAAATGTTTGGTTTATAAATCGATGACAGAAAGACGGACAAGCAGGGCAATTTTGCCTAATCATGAATATCCGGAATTAATACCAGGTAAAAATACTATATCTTTGCAAGGCAACTATTCAAAATTTGAATATCAACCAAGATGGAGGCGAGCAATTGTATGATTCCTCGACTTTATGAAACATATATTTCTGACTTTAATACTGAAGGTCTGGGATCACTTAAGGATTTACTTACTATTTCAATTACTAAAAATAGAAATCAGATACCTACTTTAGCAATGACTTATCCGATTAATGCATCTTTAAGCAAAGACATAACTGAGGGCATGATAATTGTGGCTGATATGGGACTAGAAGACGATGAAAGAAATCAACAATTTAGAATTGTAGACGTATCTAAGAGTATGACTTCAATGTCAATTACTGCTAATCATGTCTGGTCTGATTTATCGAATATTCCTCTCAAAAAGGATATCAGTGAAGCACATGCTGGGCCGAATAGAGCATTTGATTTAATTAGCGATGCTTTGGCATGGCCTGTTTCAGGGTTAGGTTTTGCTAGTGATATTCCTACCGTTGCAAACTTAGGCTGGAACTTTAAAGAGTTAGGTAATGCTAATGCTGCTATTTTTGGAGCTGACCAAGCTGGGGATCAAACCACTAACACAATGGAAGCTTTATACAATGGAGAATTTAGGTTTAATAACTATTATCTCACAATGCTGAAACATGCAGGTAAAGATAATGGAGTAGTTATTAAATATGGGCGTAATATGCAATCTCTTACTAGGGATGAAACAACTAGTGGAACTTATAACGCAATCATGCCCTATGTTACCTATTCTCCTGAAGAACAACCACAGCCAGACGGAGAACCATTTGATGGAAAAGCCACAGTTCAATATTTGGCTAACGGTACAATTAACCTTTTTAGTACCCCATATAAAGGCCACACCCCTGTTAACAGTATCAGGAATGGCGAATACTTAAAGTTTGTTGCGAAGACTGATAAGCAAACGCTCAATAATGATATCTGGTATAAGACTGATGCAGGTGGTTGGGTTGAAGCCAGTTTGATTACATTTGACAAGTCAGGTAACTATGTAGTTAATAAGATCACTGCTCAGGGAACTCTTGAAGTGGGTGATGATATTCAAGGCATAATTGTTAAGAATGACGGTGTTGGTACGGTTTCATACGCAGGTCCTGGTAAAGTGCCACTTTATACTTCACCTTTTGGAGGTCATAAGAGCGGACAATACCTATCTAATGGTCAAAGCTATAAGATTTATTGGAAGGCAAAAGATATCGATGGAACTGTTTGGTACAATTTAGGCAATCGAGATACGCAATGGATTTCATCTAAATATTTTGTCTTATCAAAGACTGGGGACTATGCAACTCAAAAAGCCTATGGCCGTTTAAGCATTAACGGTAATGTAACAGTGATGTCAGGTCCTGGTGGGACAGGAAACGTAATTAGCTGGAATAATAAAGGTCAATATCCGATTTATGATATTTCAACTGACTATGAAGGCACTAAGTGGTATCACATTGGTCAGCAGAATGGCCATCAGCTTTGGGTTAAATCTGGCGATAATGTTAGCTTTAAAGAACCTGGAACAGTTGAATATAAAGAAGATGATGCAGCAAAAGCTAATATTAAGCAAACTGCACAAGTTCCTGTATATAGTGATCCAAGTGGTATAAGTCCAACCGGCAAATACTATAGCTTAGGTAGTTTACTAAGAATTACAGCGCAGTCAACTAGTCAAGGTAAAACCTTTTATGAAGTTGGAACTAATCAATGGATTAATTCAGATTTCTTCAGTTTCGCTCATGCCACAGATGTAGCACCAGGTGAAGATGATTCGAATGCTAAGCCTGAGGTATCAGAACAAACTTTAGAATTAGACGAAACAGTGCTAGTTTCTGAATATGCAAGGATTACTAACGCACCTTTGAGAGTGCAAGCAGTAGATTTATCTTCTTATGGAATTGGTAATGATAAGAACAAGTTGCTAGCAGTTGCTAAAGCTTATATGCAAGAATACAGGATCGGTTACCCAAATATTTCGCTTACTGTTTCATATGATCAAATGCAAGGCGAGTATCAAAAATTAACTCAAGTTGACTTATATGATTATGTGAGTGTGTTATTCGATGAAGTAGGAATTTTTGAAAAAGCTCAATGCACTTCCATAACTTGGGATCCTGTTAGAGAGATTGCTACCAGTATTACAATAGGCCAGTTGCCTATTAGTTATGACCATGCTTTAAACAATTTTGTCACTAATATGGTTAAAAAAATACAACGACGGCTACTAAAAGAGCGACTCACTTGTTTGGCGAATTAAAGCAAGTAATGGAAGAAAAGGACCAAGATCAAAAGGCTGGGCTACTTAAATTAACTAGGCAGCTTGGTATTGACGATCAAGCTTGGAGAGATAGCTATGACCGATTACAAAGTATGATTACTTCCATAAATACGACTGTACAAGACGTACACAACTGGATTGCCAGTGGTGGCGGGGGAGAAATTACCGCTTATCCTAACTGGCAAAAGCCAACTGAATTAAGAGCTTTAAGTAATGGTGGCGGATATCTCCGTTTTAATGCTGAAGGCTTAGAATACGTTGGACGCGATGGGGTTGCTAGAAGTGCCATAGACAGTCAAGGCCGGCTAATTGCTGAAAGAATTACTGGTGGTACGATCACAGGAGTTAAACTTGAAGGTATTACTGTTGATGGTGATTCTTACATACGTTCAATTGGTGGCGATGGAAAAGTTGCAGTTATGTCGGGCGACCATGGCTTTTCTTGCACAGCACCTGGCAAAGAAAAAGTTGCTCTTGATTGGGATCAAAATTGGGGAGTGCTCAGGATTGGAAATCAATACTTATATGCTTCCGACATTACTTGGATACGTCAACAGCGTGGCGGCCGAATTCATTAGATTGAGGTGAAATAATTGAATAATGATGCTGTTTTAGCAAAAGCTCTAAACGAAATTGCACGTTTAGAGCTTTTAAATTTTAGGAAAGACGTTGTAATCGAACAATTACAAAACGAGATTAGAATGAGAGATCAATTGAAAGGAGGCAAAAAGAATGCTCCAAGCAGTGACACTAAGCACGAACAAACAAACAACCAATCTAAGTCGAGTGGAGGTAAGAGATAGTGATAAAGGTGAAATCCTAGAATCGTTTATTCTCAATCCTGATGGAACACCATACGATTTGAATGGTAAATCTTTGGTTTTCAATGAAAATAAAGATGGCGATAAGTTCGTATCAGATTCTAATGTCACAATTGTAGATGCAAGAATTGGACACATTACTTATCAAGTGCATGATCAGGTTCATTCTGCTAGAGGTACAGCCTGGTTTGATATCATTGATAAAGCAAGTGGTGCTAAAGTTGATTCGACTGCTGACTTCTACATTGAAGTGAGAGATGGATTAAAGTGTACGGTTTACAATACGACTTACATTTCTGATCTTGAAAAATTAAAGCAACAAATGGAAGCTTTAATTAGGCAAGCTGATGGTGAACTTAAAGCTGAATTGCAAAAAGCGGAACAGCAACTTGATCAAGAGTTGCAGAACTTCCGTAATCAATACAATTCTTTAAGTGCTGATTTTCAAAATCAATTTAAGGCTGCACAAAATGCTCGTCAGCAAGACTACACAAATCAAAAGAATGCTATTAACCAGGACTGGACGAATAACAAGAACCAGATATGGGGTCAGTGGAACGGTGATAAAGCTAACATTGATAAACAAGCCCAAGACACTATCCAAGCAATCAAAGACAATGCGAAGCAAGTGCTTGATAAAGACCAAGCTGATTGGAATGCAAAACAGCACTCTTGGGATGATACTTTTAGTCGAATTGTTAAAGAATGGCAGGTTAAAACTAACAGTTTAAATAATACTGTTAAGGATTTAACAACTAAATTTGGCAATATTATCAATGAGTTAACCGACTTGATGAATAAGAAGTTGCCAGATATGAATGCTAAAACCGATGCAGTTCAAGCAAAAGTAAATGAGCTACGAGCTAGTCTAGGTCAAATAGATTGGACTAGTTTTGCTAAAGATTTAGAACTAAAGAAATGGATATTTAATTCTGAGTCAGGTTGGATTCAGCTTAAATCTAATATGACTCAGTGGAGGCATAGTAACGAAATGATCGCTGCTGCTAGAATATCTTATGATGATGTTAGTCGAATGAATATCTATGACTATACTGGTGTTGCTGGTTTTGAAAGCTCAATCTTAGAAGTTAGCGACTTGACACCTAATACCTTGTATAGATTGTTCTTTGAATGGGAAAATTCAAAGCAATTAACTAAGATGGCTGATAATGATTATAAGTTTAGAGTGTCAGTTTATGATAAAAATAATACTGATAATATTTTGGCTTATCAAGATTTGCCAGCTGATCCAGTCAATAAAGAATTGTTTTGCCTTACTTTTGATACTAATAATGTCACTGACGTGTTCATTGAACTAAACACTGGCGGATTAAATAATGGCATCCACTTTACTTGGAAGATTGGTAATTGGCTTTTAAAACCCGTTCAAGAGCATGTACCAATAGTAGCCATAAAAAATAATACTGATCTCAATACCATAAAGACTCCAGGAATGTACCATGCTAGGGGAACTGATGGGATAGCTAATTCTCCAATACCAGCATGGTTTGATATAACGGTAAACTCAGATGGCATGAAAAATGGAACACAAATGCTGCATGCTAAAAAGGAAAATCAGGTATATGTTCGTAGCTGGTACAGTGGCAATACCTTTACTGACTGGCAACGAATCACAAATGCTGGCGATTTAGCTACTAAATTGTCATTATCTGGTGGCAACATGCAGAAGGGAAGCTGGATTAATTGGGATGCGCAAAGTCCCTATAATGCTCATGAGGGCAATATTGGTGGAATTCAATGGAATGGCGATTCTGATAGCATCAAGATTTTTGGTGATAACAATGCCTCTGACAATCTAGATTTAGCCATTCAACTTGGAGACGATAATTCTAACCGTATTTCAATCAGGGATAAGGACGGAACAGAAAGAGCAGCAATTACAGCCGGCGGTCACTTCACAGGAATGACAGATTGGGCACATGTGAATGAAACAGGAGTTGATAATCCTACCTTGGGTAGATACATTCAGCATAGTAATACTTGGCATGATATTATTGGTCAAGATAATGGGCAAATGGCTCTTACGGCTATCCGAGATAACTCTAATGGTTCAGAAAATACAATTGGTCAAAAATCTGCTGGCATTGCTTTCGGAGGTGGAGATACAAAAGGTGTATTAAGTGTTGCATGGAATGAGCCACACGCAAGAATTATTGGCGGTAATGGGGATTCGCCAACCTGGAAAAAAGATATTGCTTGGAAAGATGATTTAAAAGTAACCGTGGTTAGAAACTATGATGTTGCTAATAAGAAAGATACCAAACGTGCAGTTGAGAATTTAAATGCTCAATGGTTAGTAGATGAGTCAGCATTAGCCCCATTTGCAGACGCAATCAATGCGTTGAATACTAATTTAAGTGCTTTAAGAATAGAATTAATGAATTTGAAACGGCGTGTTGACTATAACTCTCCGCAAGGTGAATTTAACAACACAACCGTCAATATTAATGACTTGAGGAGTACTGGTATTTATCGTTTTGCAAATTGTTATATTCAAAATGGACCATATACAACTAATAATACTCACTGGATTTATCTACAGGTGACAGTATTTGATGCTAATACGGTTTATCAGATGCTCTATGAAGGAGATAACATGTATGGCAGAAAGTCATCTACTCCTACTAATTGGGGTAAATGGCATAAATATCTTAACCAAGAAGTTTAATTAGTTTAGACCTTAGTTTATCTAAGGCTTTTTTTATGGAGGAAAAACAAAATAAAATGACAGAAGAAATTCAAAACTCAGCAGTAGACAATACTGAAACTGCTAATACAGAAAAAACATCAGCTGTAACAATGAAGACTTATTATTGGTCAACCGATGATGTGCCTTTTAGGGTAATTACATCAACTGATGAAATTACAGCTAATCAATATCCTTTAGTAGTAACTCCACCTGATCCAAACTTGAAGTCTCCAAAATATGATTGGATGAAAGGCAAATGGTACGACATTAGCAAAGAATCATACGGACAACGTTTGACTACAGTTATCGAAAGTTTGAAGACCATTGAAGGAAGTATTACTAACTTGCAAGAAGCCCACAAGGAAACTCTGCAAAGTGCGGAAACCAGCGATAAGGTTATGGATCAACTTCAAGTGACTGTACAACAAACTAACAGAATGGTTGCTAGTTTAAGTGCAATGATGGTTGCGTTAAGTAAAAACTCACAGTCCAATAATAATGAAATAGCAAAATAGCAGAAAGGAAGGACTTAAAAATGAATTTACAAGCAATGATCGCAGAAGTTCAAAGAGAACTCATTGAATCATGGAAGAATCAATATAACTGGGGATGGTTTGGTAAAAAAGAAGAAGCCAACTTAACTTTTCGAAGCTATGTTCAACAAGGCATTCTTAGCAAAGAAGGATATAAAGAAATCACAGGTGAGGACTATGACCAAGCTGAAACGGTACTTAGTCAACCTCAAGCTTAATGACTTTCAGGTAATTATTGCAATAACTATGATCGCTATTGGCGGCTCACTTTGGTACGATCGTCATTATTTCTTTTGGCCGCCTAATTTGCAAAGCGCGCTCAATGACTGGCGAATAGATATTTTTATTTTGCTAGTTGGCATAGTGCTATTTTTTGCTACTGCATTTAGACCTGACGATACCTTATTAATTCGTACGCTTTTAGTAGCATGTGGAGGTATTGTATTAGGCTTGGCATTCTTGCAATTAGGACACATTATCTTTACATCTGAATTCAGAATGGGACACACCGTCATTGGCGATGTAGTCCTTTTTCTTTTGATTTTGCATGTAGCTCATGATCGCTAGGAGGTGCTTCGCTTGCATGTAAACCTAATTATCGGTGCTCTTGGAACATTCTTAGGAGTGCTAATAACTGCATATAACGCATATCATAAAAACAAGCGAGATACTTTCCAAGATATTGTCGAAGAATTAAAAAGCGAACGTGACGATTACAAGAAACAGGTTAAGCATCTACAAGAAGAGAATGAAAAATTGAGAGAGGAATTACGAAAATGAAATTAGATATTAATTTAATTTGGGCAATTGTAGTTTTATTAGTAGCGGGAATGGCTACTGTTTACAGCTTGAATAAGCAGAAATTAGAAAAATTAGCGCTCACACATCCCAAACTTGCAAAAGTCTTAGAAACAGCCGGCGTGTTAGCATTGAAAGCTACCATATATCAAGCATCCCTTGATAATAAAGATGGATCAAAGAAACTTTATGATGCGACCGATGAAGTATATTCTCAAATTCAAAAGTTGTATCCTAACATCCCTATTGATAGAACAACTGTAAGAAACATTGTTCAACACGCATATGAGAAAATGAAGAAAGAAGCTTAATTATGACACAAGTAATTGAAGACAGATCTTATGGAATTGACCAAGCTAGTTACCAGAATTCAAATATTAGTGCTTATCCTGGTGCTAAATTTACGATCGTTAAAACAACAGAAGGATTAGATTACCAAAATCCTAAGGCTGTAGCTCAAGTGGCTAGTGCTAAACAAACTGGTATTCCAGTAGGCGGTTACCACTATGCACACTTTAGCGCTGATAGTAATCAGGCTGTTAAAGAAGCTAACTATGCAATTAAGGTAGCCCAAAATATTGGTATTCCAGCTGGCGCACTCTTCGCTTGTGACTGGGAAGAGGGTAGCGGTAATTACACTAAAGGCGGTTATGAAGCTAGTGCAGATGCTATTCTTGCGTTCATGGATACGGTAGCAAGAGCAGGATATAAGCCGTTGCTATATTCTGGTAAACCCTTACTTACTAGCAATGTCCACACCAAGAAAATTACTGATAAGTACGGGGATTGTTTGTGGGTCGCCTACTATAAGGTAGAAGGCAGGCAAGACACAGCGGACTTTAATTGGTTTCCTACAATGGATCATGTAGCAATTTGGCAGTTCGCGGATAATTGGAAAGGCATGGGGATTGATGGCAACATCACTGTTAAGAAGCTAGAATTAAAATCTGTAGCTTCAAAACCTAAGGCCGCTCCTACCAAAACTTCCACACAAGAGAAGAGTTGGACAGATGTACAAGGCATGACTTGGCATGAAGAACACGGCACATTCATTACTGGTGGCGCAATTAACTTACGTTGGGGTGCTAGTACCGAAAGCATGTTAATTACTACATTACCAGCAGGGTCGGTAGTTAAATACAACGCTTGGGCTAGAGATAGTGCAGGCAGAGTTTGGCTACAACAACCACGTGGAAGTAATCACTATGGTTACTTAGTTGGTCGTGTAGGTAACGATGCTTGGGGCACATTTAAATAATTAAATAAGCCACTCTGGAGATTAATTTCTCTGGAGTGGCTTTTTTGATACTGAAAATATATGTTATAATAGAGAAAAGTCAATCCCTTACTTTAATGGATACGTCCTATCGTAAGGTTTTATTAAATCACAGATCAAGTCTAGAGGCCGTAGGAGTTAGGTTCTAAACTAGAAGCCCATGCTTAAAGCATAGGCTTTTTATTTAAAAAAAGGGACAAAAAAGGGACAAACTAGTGGCAATAATTGACATTTAGTGGCATTTGATGGCAACTAGTCAACATCTAAAATTATTGATTTATCAATGGTTTTGCTTTAATATCAATATTGGTGTGACTTCGTCACATTGAACCTCCTAAGAAGTGTAGAATAATAAAGAAAGCCCTGTAGCAGTAGTGCTATAGGGCTTTTATGTGTGGTTATTAAACTTAAAAAGGGACAGAAAAGGGACAGTTTTATTCAAAATTTTGTATAGCTTCATCGAATTCTAAGTGTTGTTTATGGGTAACGTGTAAATAAATTTTTCTTGTAATATCAGAATTGGCATGACCAATTCTATCGGTAATTAAACTTAATGGATATCCTTCCTCTGCAAGTTTGGAAACGTGAGTATGACGGAAGATATGTGAAGTGGCTTTCTTCTTCCACTTCTGTTCATTTACAAACTCTCTTAGAAATCTACTTACAGCTGATGTATTTATCGGTCCATTAGTATTACTGTATTTATTATGAAATAGGAAATCATTAGAGTTTTGTCCCTTAGAAAACTCTTTATATATCACAACTGCTTCTTTAGGCAAAACAATAGTTCGTTGGCTAGAGGATGTTTTGGTAAACTCTTGTCTTTCATTCCGATGTCCTTCAGTACTAATTAAAGTGCCTGAAATATTAACATACCATAGCTTTGTTTCTTTATCTTGAAATATATTCTTTACGAGCAACCCACATCCTTCTCCTACACGCATACCAGTAAGGTATAGCATTTTGAATAAAGCATAAAAATCAGTTCTCTTTTTTTCTAAACAATGGTTAAATAATTTGCTCAGTTCTTTATCGGTAAGATACCAGTTTTCTACTCGATCTTGCTTCTTAGCACGTTCATTTTTTAAATTAATTTTTACTTTTAAAGCTGGATTCTTTTTTGCATACCCAAATTGAATTGCAAAATCAAAAAGTTTTGTAAAAACCACATGATATTTATGTGCAGTAGCATTAGATAATTCATCTTTATAAAGAAGATTATTAATGTATGTATTAAGTTCAATAGCAGTAATAGAATCAGCCGATCTTTTTCCGAAAGTCCTAGAAATTTTACTAAGGCAAGCAAAGTAAGTATCTAAAGTTTTAGGTGCTAAGCCCTGATTAGACATATTAGTTTGTAAATCTTCAATAAGTTTATCCATCGTAATTTGTTTAATAGATTGAATATTTAACTTATCTTGGATCATCTTTTTGACTTTCACATCAGCTAAATTTCGAGCCTTAGCAGTGTTTTTTGTAATTGTGGTAGAACTTTTGTGCACACCAACAAAAGAGGGATCAGTATATCTAATTGAATATTTAAACTTACCATTCTTTAAAGGTTCTACTTGAGGAGTATAATATTTGACCATTTTAAAATTACCTCTATTTCTGATAAAATAGGGTATGCAAAAAGCATTTTTTCTTTCTAGGTTAAATGTTTAATATCAGCCAATCAGCAAACCCGTGAAGTGTTACCAGCGCTTTGCGGGTCTTTTTTTGTTTTATTTAATAATCATCGTCTGTGTTACTATCATCATCTTTTGGAACTGTAATGGTTTGTGTTGCTGATACTTTAATATTTAATGGTTTGCCATAGCTATCCACAGTATCAGAATTCCATGGTTGAAGTAGGTAAGTATCTATATCTTTATCGCCATTATCTTTATCTAATTGGAAGGACATAGCAAATTGAACAGTCTGATCAGGATCAACCTTATTCAATTTAGCATTAATCTTGTCTTTCCATGGAGTTAAATCATCTTCAAATTGAGAACGCTCTCCACCAACTTCATGGGTTGATTTAGCTAACTTTTGTTCAACTTTTAAATTATCCATAAAGAAGTCTTCAGGAGTTACACCTTTTTTAGCCTTATTAGTGAATGAAGAATCAATTATAATATAGTGTATGTCACCATCGGGAGTAGCATTCTTAAGAGTAACTTTGGTTAACTTCTCAATTTTTATTGAGCCTTTTTTAGTTTTGAAAGTGTTGCCAACAAACTTATTTGAAGATCCTGTTTTAGATTTCTCTTTAGCTTCTTTATCTGCCTTATCAGTCATTTTCTCTAATTTATCAGTTTTTTTAGCTTGTTCATTGTTGTGATTGGAACATGCACTTGTAGCTAATCCAATTAAAGCTAATGCTGATGCTGCAATAATATATCTTCTTTTCATAATTGCCTCCACAATTACCTTAGGTTTAACGTCACTGGTATTGTGGACGATTGACAGGTTACAGATGCGCGGTCGACACGAGCGCGCATCTAGGGCGCCCGCGGTTAGATTATTTATTGATTTCATGAATCAAAAGAAGTAAGATAATCAATGTGAATGTTAATTGATTCATGTTTGTCACCTCCGAGTGACACGGGCACAGCTTGCTGTGCTAAACTCAGGAGAGTGACATAACATGAAGAGAGCGGGCGCCCTAAGAGCTTTTACTTTAAGGGATGCCTGCTTTTTTTATTTTATAGTATAATTGCTATGAGGTGAGCAGCATGAAAGATATTATTTATTTCACAAAAGAAGACGGTCAGAACATTATTTTGCTAACATCTAAGAGTAATGATATTTCTATGATTGGACCAGACGAAAGAGATTTTAAGCTTTATAAGAGAATTTTAGGACATAAACCGACGAACGTTTATGCTCTAATAGATGGAAAAGAATTTAAATTCCCAAAAGCTTGGCTAACACCTGACTTCCAATGGAACTGAGCATAGTTATGGAAACACTTGTTAATTTGGAAGCAATTTCCTTAGTCCTTTTCCAAACTTTTGGATCTCTGATAGTGTCTAAAAATTGATGTCCATTCCAGGTTAGCCCACTACAATCAAAATCAACTAGTTGATTACTACCATATGTAGGAGTGCCTGAAATATATTTAGCATCTGCTAATTTTATAAGAACATATTTGATTTCATCTTCATTGAACTCTAAAAGCCTATCTGATTGAAGTATTTCTTCAAGTCGTAAAACTTTACCGTATTGATGTTTTTCTTCAATTGTTAGTAATATGCTTCTTACACATTCATGATCTAATTTCATAATATTCTCCATTCCGTCCAAGAGGGCGGTTTTTATTTTGCAATTAAATATGCATCGATCAGGTAATAATGCTTCTTAGGGATGCAGAAAGCATTGGCAAACTGATAATAAGTAGCAAAATGCATATCAGTTTCTCGAGCACACTGTAGAAGTAATTTAATTGCTCCTAGGTTTGCATCACTCTCACCAGATTCCACACCTCTACGAGCTGAGTGGTAGTATTCAGCGGATCCATATAACACGTGACAAATTTCATGTGCTGTTATGAATGGTAATTCGTTTTTGTTATACCAGTTAGAATTAATAATTGCGATTGGAGGATACTCCCACGAATCTGAGGGAGCATCGGGTGGTAATTTCTTATCAAAAATAATTCCTATACCATGATCCATTGCATAATTACTTAGCCATGCCAATACATTATCCATTACTTATCATCTCGTTTTTTTAGTATTTCTGGATGTTGCTTAATGTATTGCTCGGCCATAGCTTTATAGTAATCCTTTAATTCATCTGGCACAGATCCACCATACGGCATATCCAAATCTAACCAGGTAAGGGTGTTATCAGATAAGGTAGAAGAATCTGGAATTGATGGATTATTAGTGCGACCTAGCAGATAGTCTGTGGTTGTATGAAGAATATTTGCAACTTTTGCTAAGTCTGTTCCTTTAGGATCGTAGTTTTTCCATTTATAAATAGTATTGATCCCAATTTCAGCCTTTTCTGCTACATCTTGAAGACTTAAATTGAGTTTTTTAGATAATTTTTTTATCCGCTCAAATGTTGTCATATCAGGGTTCTCCAAAAAAACGGCAAAAATAATTTACCCAATTTTACCAAAAATGTATTGCATAAATTACCGAATCAGGTTATTATAATTGCGTAAGTTAAATCAATAGAAAAAAACGTGTATCTAATAAATGCAATTTAATTGAATGGGGATTCGCTTAATTGCTTTGTTTAGTACGCCTATAGTTTACCCTATTTGGTAAAATATGCAACACTTTTTCTATGCTTTTTACTTACATGAATAAATAAACAGGAAGTGAATAGTGATGAATGAAAATTTAGAAAAAATCAGTTCTCAAAGATTACTTCAAGAACTGATTAATCGAAAAGTCTTAACTGAGATTCCGGTGGGCCTGTACAAGGAATTCGAATTAAGACGGAAATATCAAAATCGAGATAAACCTATTACTTATGATGGTGTGTATCTGTTAAATAGCTCTGAAAAAGATTTTTAGCAGTTTCTTGAATTTTATCATCATAAGGTAAGTAATTTGATAATTCTTTCCAAGAATTTAAATCTTTTGGAAAGTTAGTATCATCTTGTATATCTCGAACCAGATCACCTTCTGGTGTATTTATAATTTCCAAAGATTTTACCCAATTATAAAAAGTCATAAAATCATCTCCTTATTATCAGATGATTTCAGTTTAGCAGAAAACGAGGTGAAAATAATTGAACAATTTAGTAATTATGAAAGATCGTCAAGCTGTGACGGATAGTTTAAAAGTAGCTGAATCATTCGAAAAACAGCATAAAGACGTATTGAAAGCATGGAAAAATTTGGCAGCGCAAAATTGCGCCACGAAAAAAATGTTTGTTGAAAGCACCTATGTAAATCGTGGTAAAGAGTATCCAATGATTTATATGAACCGGGATGGTTTCACATTATTGGCTATGGGTTTTACAGGTAAGAAAGCTTTAGACTTCAAACTCAAGTACATTCAGGCATTTAACAAAATGGAACAGCAAATTAGGAATCAAAGCGAACGTCCAAAACTAATGCAGAAAGAGCGCATTGAAATTTCCAGACAAAATGCTGAGACAAGAAAAGCTAGTTTACTTTATAGAGTTGCTAAATCTATGAAAGATACAAGAAAGCAACAAGAGTTACTAACTCAAATTGCAAATGACTTGATTGGTGAACCAGTTAAGGAAAAACAGCCTGAACCCAAGAACTTCCACACAGCAAACGAAGTAGGCAAGATTTTTGGAACTAATGGCTGGGGAATTGAGCAGATGGCGCAAAAGTTAAAGTTGCAGGCTCCAGTTCCAGAAAGCAATCGTTTTGGCAAGTGGATTCAAAACGGTGATTTGCCAGAATGGCTTTACACTGATGCAGCAATTCAACAGATTGAACAATATGGATTTTTAGTGAAGTAAAGAGTGAGGTGAATAGAATGCCAACAATCGAACCAGGAAGAGACCTAATTAAAAAGTATTTAAAAGAAAATAGTATAAGCATTTCAAAACTAGCTAGTGCCTACGGCATTCCTAAACAAGATGTAACAGATTATCTTTCAGGACGCATTAAAGCACCTAAAGGAAATCGGTTCATCTTAAAGGTAATTAGAGATTTCAACTTATAAGAGGTGCTTAGAATGGCTGATATTTTAACGCCTAAAGAGATTCAAAAGAAGTACGGCTGGTCATACTCAACATGGCGTAGAAGACGTGAGGAATGTCAAATTTCACCATATAAAGATGCAATTATAATGGAAAGCCAACGAAGATGTCACGTTAAGGCTAAAAGATTTGAAGAGTTTCTAGAGTGGAAGTCACAAAAACTCTACAATGAACAGTTTGGTTTAGTTTAGGGAGTAAAAAAATGAGCAAATGGATTAATTACAAAATTAATAAGTTTATGGGCACTAACTTTACAGTAAGGGAAACAGAACTAGCAACTATGTTTACTGCAATTCTAGCATTAGTTTCATTCACATTCGTTATGTACAATGCAATTTTTCCGAATATCTAAGAGGTAAATAATGAAACGTTTAAGCGAACTATTACAAGGGATTAAGCATACCAATCCTTTAAAAGAAAGTAATGAAGCAAAGCTATTATGCAGTAACGCATACTATAAATATAAAGAGGTGGCAGAACCGTGGAAGCAAAAACAGGCAAAGAGTTATTAGGCGCAATCAATGACAATGGAAACATGGAGCGAATTAATCGACTAAAAGGTACTGATTCACTAGCTGTATGGTGCGGTGACAATTTGTACATCATTAGCAACAATTCGAATGTGTTAGATTCAGATTTCCATACTCCTGCAGAGTTTTTAAATTATCGATTACATTTGCTAGGTGTATCGGATCTTACTCATGAAATGGATACAACTGAATTTAATTTCTTCGATGAGATTTTAGACGCAATTGATAACGGTTGGTCACAAGATTATCTCATGGAAATTCTAACAGATTGCTACCACATGGAGGATTTAAGCAATGAGTGATGAATTTAGAAAGTGGCAATACGATGTTGAGCAAGCTATCAAAGAATGGCCCAATAAATTAGTTGAAGAGGCGCTCAAGCAAAACAATGGTTATATCGGTAAAGCAAAAAGATGGTTAAAAAGCAAGCGTCCGGATAATCTAGATAGTTTTCATGGAAAACCAGAAGAACAATTTATTGTCACGATTAGAGCAGTTTATGATGAAGCAATTATTAAATTAGGGAAAATAGCAGATAAACAGAAAGTAGATGAGTACTAATGCCAGCATTTAAATGGGACGAGGATAAAGGTACTAAGTATCGTTGGCTTGTATATGGCGTGCCTGGTGTTGGAAAAACAACTTTGAGTAAATATCTTAAAGGAAAAACTTACCTGCTTAGCTTAGATGATAGCTTCCACAGAATTGATTTCTGGAAAGGCAAAAATGATATCTGGTCAATTGATCCAGAAAAGCCAATTGAAGATCTAGCAGACTTTGTAAAAGCTTTTAAACCAGACAAGTACGATAACTTGATTATTGATAACGTTAGCAATTTGCAAAAATTGTTTTTTATCGAAAAAGCTCGTGAGACAAGAACAGGGTTAGACAATAAGATGTCTGACTATAACGAATGGACTACGCTTATCACTAGGTTTATTGCTAAATGCTTTAGCTGGAATATCAATATTTTAGTGACCGCATGGGAGGCACAAAATAAGGTAACTGATCCAAGCGGTCAAGAATTTATGCAATACGGACCAGATATTAGACCTAATCCTAGAGATTACATCTTAGGCAACTGTGATGTAGTAGCCCGTATGGTTCAAAAACCACAGACGGGAGAGCGTGGCTTGATTATGCAAGGAAGTATAGATACCTATGCTAAAAATCGTTTAGATGGCCGTAAAGGCTGTAAAGTGGAAGATTTTTTTGAGGTGCAAGATAAATGAGAGTAAAAGATATTCCGTTGTATGGAGTATGGAATGGCATGAAACAACGTTGTTGCAATCCTAATAATCATAAATTTAAAGCATATGGAGCTAGAGGAATATCAGTTTGCTCTGAATGGAAAAATAATTTTTGGGATTTTTATAATTGGGCAAACAATCATGGATATGAAAAAGGGCTAACTCTTGATCGTATAAATGTAAATGGCAATTATGAACCATCAAATTGCAGATGGGTAAGCCAAAAAACTCAACAAAACAATAGAAGAAATAATCACATCATCAATGGCGAAACAGTTGCAGAATGGGCTGATAAAAGTAATTTTAGCTACACCACAATTCTTAAACGTGTAAATGAAGGTATGTCACCACAAAAAGCACTTGAAACTCCAGATAGGCATTATGTCAATGTCACTATTAATGGCGAAACTAAAAATTTAACCCAATGGGAAAAAGTATATGGCATACCAATGGCAACCGCTAGTTCAAGAATAAAAAGAGGCTGGGATCCTATTGAAGCAGTCACAATCCCTACTAGAAAAGGGAACTATGGACATGCCGATTAGAAGTTATCAGAAAAAGTTAATTGATGATTTACGATTATCTCTTAAGCACGGGCACAAAAACGTCTTAATTCAATCGCCAGCTGGCTCTGGAAAGTCTATAACAATGGCCGAATTAGCAAAAAGAATTACCAGTAATGGTGAAAGAGTACTATTTGTTGTTCATCGAAGAGAATTAGTAAAACAAATAAAAAATACTTTTTCTTCATGGGGAGTAAATATGAATTTGTGCGAAATTTATATGGTACAAACGGCATCGAGAAGATTAGAAAAGCTTATGACCCCCAATTATATATTGGTAGATGAAGCTCATCATAGTTTGGCAAAAACATATAAGAAGATTTTTAATCATTTTAAGAATGCACACATTTTAGGATTTACAGCCACCCCAGTTAGATTATCAGGAAAAGGTTTTAAAGATATCTACGATGATTTAGTACTAGGGCCAAAAATATCATGGCTTATAGAAAATCATTATTTAGCGCCATATACCTATTACTCCGTAAATCTAATAGATCAAACTAAGCTGAAAAAATCATCAACTGGAGACTATACACACAAGTCTATAGAAAATGCGGGTAAAAATATTGTATATGGAGATGTTATACAAAGTTACCATAAGTTCGCTAATAACACCAAGGCAATTATCTATTCATATAGTGTTCATTCTTGCCAACAAATTGCAAAAGAATTTAACAAGAATAACATCCCAGCAAAAGAAGTAGACGGAAAAACCAAAAAAGAGGATAGAGATAAAGCAATGCAAGATTTTAGAGATGGAAAAATAAAAATCCTTGTAAATGCTGAACTATATGGTGAAGGAGTAGATGTCCCAGATTGTGAAACAGTAATAATGTTACGGCCTACGCAATCTTTATCTTTATTCATTCAACAATCTATGAGATGTATGAGATATCAGCCAGATAAGCAAGCAATAATAATCGACCAAGTGGCTAACTATACCCGTTTTGGCTTACCAGATATGGATAGAGTGTGGACACTAGAAGATCGTGCTAAACACCCACAAAGAGAGGGAGGTAGTGATGGAATAGCCATTAAAACTTGTCCCAACTGTTTTGGAGTAATCATGGCTAGTTATCATAAATGCCCACTATGCGGTTATAGTTTTGAAGCTGAATTTAGAAAATTAGCAGAAGACAAGAGAGCCGAGCTTGAAAAGATCAACCTTGATGCAAAAGAAATGCGAGAACGTAAAAAGAAGGAACAGGAGTTATTACTTCGAGATCCTAGTACTTTTACTTCTTTCAAAGAGTTTGCAATTTACGGTAAAGCTATGGGACATAAACCAGGATGGGCATGGCACAGAGCCAAGGCAAAAGGATTAATTAAATGATTAAAACAAAAATCATTACTAGACCTAAGTGTGAAAAAAATGAATTTGAATTTGATATAGAACGTTTTTCTAATCAATTCAATAGAAAAGTTATTGATGTTCAATATACATCAAACAATTCAAACTATGAAGCAATCATTACTTATGAAATTTAACAAATGACCAAAATAAAAAATAAAGTTTATAAGTTCGATGATGAGCATAAAAAGCAAATTAATGATTTTATTGCGAATCATAACGTCATTCGAACTCACGGATACAGTAAAAATTATGAAACATATTTAAAGATTTATTACAGGGATAGTAAAAATGGAGAATAGCATAGAAAAAAACATGAAAATAGTAAAAGCAAAACGGGCTTTAAGAGAAGCAAAAGAGTACTTGGATAAATTTAATAAATTAGAACTATATTGCGTAAAAAAAGGATTCTTGAAACCAGGAGAACATATTACCTTTGAACAATTGAATGATTTGAATTTTTGGCAAAAGATTATTGAGCCTCTGTATGACGATCATGTAGAAATGAAATGGTTAATTACCAAGCCAACTCTTGAAGCTTCAGAAGATGATGTATTAAACATAGTAAATAACGCAATTTCAAGTGAATTAATTTAAGGAGAAATAAACAATGGCAGGATTTTTAGATTTTAACCCCGATAAAGTAAATTACGAAAATGAAAGACAGAATACACCACTTCCAGCAGGAACGTATGAAATGATTATCAAGTCGGTGGAAGTTAGAGCTACTAAAGGCAACAACCCTCATGAATACTTAAACTTCGATCTAGTAGTTCGTAAAGATCTAGATCAAGTAGCTGAGCTTTCTAAAACTAATGCTAAACAACATGGGCGTCACGTTTTCGTTTCAGTTTGGACTCTGAAAGATAGTTCTGGCAATGACAGTGGCAAGTATGATCCTAAAGTACTTAACCACATTGCTAAAGTGGCTGGTGTTCCAGCAACAAACTTTAAGTCAATTGAAGAGTATATGAATGCTTTATTCAATAAACCAGTCCGTGCATCAGTTACTGTTCGTGAAGATGAATATCAAGGTAAAAAAACAAAACGTAACGAATCAACTCCAATTTACTTTAAACCGGGAAATGACCAACCCTCATACATTGGCTGGTACAAGACTAAGTACAAACTTCAAGCAGGTGTTGCTCAGCAATTAGCAGATAGTAATCCAGCAACTAAAGACGGTCAAGATCCTTTTGCTGAAACTAACGGCAAGACCTTAACAGATGACGATTTACCATTTTAGGAGTTAACGAATGATAAAAGTAATGTTGATACTCTGGTATCTATTGGTTGGAGAAATTTGGCTATTACTTTTAGCTATGACATTTAGCGATGCATTTGAAACTCCATTCAAAAAGATTCAAAAACAAGCAATTATAGAAGGACTTATTCCAGCATTTTTCATTACTCTAATTTTCTTGTTTATTGCACTTTTACCAAATTTCATTGGAGCAGCAATCCAGTGGTTTGTCAGCTTGTTTCATTAAGTAGGTGATGTAGATGGAAAAATTTACTTATGACAATATCCCTGAAGAACTACGTAGCCTAAAGCAATGGGGATTGTTTGAACTTAAGTGGATTCCTGAAAGAAATAAAAATACAAAGATTCCTATCAATCCTTATGATGGATCGGCTGGTAAATCCAATGATCCTAATACTTGGTCAGACTTTGATACAGCAATGCGTGCGTTAAACGATGTAGAGCGAGCGGACGGGCTCGCATTCTACTTTGCAAATGGTTATGTTGGCTTAGATATCGACCATATTGACAGTAATTTAGAGGACTGGCAAGCAGGGGATAATGACCCCAATAATCTAGTAAATAAATTTCAAGACCTTACAGACAACACCTACATGGAAGTTAGTCAGTCAGGCACAGGAATACATGCAATCTTTAAAGGCAAAATACCTGGCAAAAGACGTAGAAAAGGTAATTACGAAATGTACCAAACAGGACGTTTCTTTGCCTTGACTGGTAACAATATTATTCCTGATCCGACCATTAAATCTATGTCGGATGATGAAATGAAAACTCTATATGAATTTTTGTTTGGCAAAGATAATATAGTTCAACTCCATTCAGAAAGTGACAATATTACTCCAGTAGATTTATCCGTTGCTGAAATCATTAAGAGAGCTGAAAATTCAGCTAAGACTGGCACACGGTTCACTATGTTCATGAAAGGTGGGTGGGAGCAATTCTACTCATCACATTCCGAAGCTGATATGGCTTTCGCAAACGACTTAGCTTTCTGGACGGGTAGAGACTTCCACAAGATGGATACTATCTTCCGTAATTCAAGTTTAATGCGTGAAAAGTTTGACGAAAAGCATGGTGCAGTTACCTATGGAACATCATTGCTTAATAAGGCAATCAATGAAACGCAGAACATCTACAATCCTGAAAGTGACAATCAGGATTCTGAATCTTTTTATCAGTTTTCTTTCAATGAAGACAAAACTAAGAAGTTCATACCTCGTTCCTGGGACGATCAAGGTAGAGGGCTTAGAATGCGCGATCAATTTTCTACAGTTCTTAAATATAATGCTGTCGATAAGAAGTGGTTTTTCTTCAATGGTTCTTACTGGCAAGAAGATGTAGGTAACCAAAAAACAGAACTTGCAGCTGAGCGTGTAGTTAACTCCATTAAAACTGAAAAGCCAGAACTAAGTTTCTCAACTAAAACCGAAGAAGACAAAATGATGAACGAATGGTACAGATTTCAAAAAGATTCACGTTCTCATATGGCTAAGATGCACATGATAGATGAGTTTAAGAAGTATGTAATTATCAAGCACGGAGACTTTGATAAGGACGATATGCTACTTAATACTGAATCAGGCTATGTTGATTTAACTAATGGAGAGCTTAAAGACCATGACATTGATAAAAACTTTAGCCATCAAACGGTATGCGAATACTCTGACAATGTGGACGCTCCATTATGGAACAAGTTTTTAAATCAGATCTTTAATAATGACCAAGAGCTGATCCATTACGTGCAGAAAGCTATTGGTTATAGTTTCACAGGTTCAGTCGATGAACAATGTTTATTCATTCTTAATGGTAGAGGGCGCAATGGTAAATCAGTATTTTCAAATGTAGTCAGTGATGTGGCTGGTAATTACGCTAAACAAATGAATGTTCAAACTATTGTGGCTAAGAAAAATCAAAGCGGATCGGCCAACTCCGATGTTGCCAGACTAGAGGGAGCGAGAATTGTTACCAGTTCGGAATTAAATGAGGGAGACAGATTTGATGAATCACTGGTAAAACAATTAACTGGTGGAGACAAGATCTTAGCTAGATTCCTCTATGGTTCTGAATTTGAATACAAGCCTAAGTTTAAGATCTGGATGGCAACTAATCACTTACCAATTATCAGAGGTACAGATGATGGTATCTGGAGAAGAATTAAGATCATCCCCTTTAATATTCAAATTCCTAAAGAAAAAGTCGATAAGAAACTAGAATACAAGCTTAAGGCAGAATATACTGGCATACTCAATTGGATCGTTCAGGGTGCTATTATGTGGCAACAGGAGGGCCTAGAAGATCCAGAGGCAGTCACCAAGGTTATCGAAGCCTACAGAGCAGAGATGGATCCTTTAGACGCATTCTTAGAAGAGTGTTGCACTACTGGTCAGAATTATTCAATTAAGGCTAGAGAAATGTATGACGCTTACCATGAATGGGCAAAAGAATCTGAAGAATACAAGATGAGTTTAAATAAATTCGGCCGAGAGATGAGTAAGAAATTACTCAGAGTTAAAAGAAGAGACGGCTGGTATTATGTCGGATTGAAATTGAAAGAACCAGACAGTGATTATACATTCAATTTTTAACGTGTTACGGATGTGACGGATTGTTCCGAAATGGTGTGACGGATTGAGCCTTAGAGCCACAAGGGTTGTGACACATTTTACGGATGTTACTTATTTTTGAACCCCTTTTATTATATTTTTTTATTATATTTTAGATATCATTTTAGAGGTAATAAATATGTCACAATCGTCACAACCCTAGAGCGAGTAAGAAAGAAATCCGCCACAAATCCGTCACAAATCCGTAACAGAGAAATGCAAATCCGTCACATTTAGCAGTCAGCACGCCAGAGTGCTAATAAATTATATACTTAAGGAATATTTTTATGAGAAAACAACCTGATTGGAGACCCCTCATTCTCACGTGTGGATGTTTCCTAATTCTAATGACAATTGTTTGCTGGGTGGTGTTTTGGCTATAGATAAGATTAAATTCGCTAAAAATCATTGGGAGCATCCTGATGGAACACCAATAGATTACGAAAAAGAAATTCAAAAATATTACCGTAACTGGAATAGATTTTTGAAATTAATTGAGGTAAAGAAATGAACCGGTTAAAAGAATTAAGAAAAGAAAAAAGACTAACTCTTGATGAAATCCAAAGTGAAACAGGGATTAATCGAGGTACTTACAATAATTATGAAAGTGGTAAGACTGAACCAAAGCCTGAAACTTGGCAAGCATTAGCAGATTATTTCAATGTTTCAGTGCCTTACTTACAAGGAAAAATTTTTAAAGAGGATCTTTCTCCTGAATTACAATATACGTTTGACGACATTCAAGATTTGGTTACTCTTATTGTTCCTGATTATGCAGTGGAAAGAGTATTGACGGCTCTAATTAATAGCCATAAATATAATTATTCAAATGATGGGTGGGATTAAGCAATGGAAGTTATTGATAAACGTAGAAAAAGTAAAGATGAAGATTGGAAAGTTGGAGATGTGGTTTGTTACTATAATCAGCCAGATGACAAAAACTATGGAATGATTATGGCCTATAGATGTGATGCTAACAATCTTTACATTCTGGTAGGCATAGACCGTAATGCAGGAGATGTAGAAGTTTATGATTCTCCCTCAATTGAAGATCTGCTAAAAGAAATAAACGTATATGGTCATGTCGAAAAAGTAAACGCATATCTAGTTGTGGAGGATTAATTATGAAAGAATTTAACGAAAAACATATTAAAGACTTACAAGAAGTAGATGGATTTGTATTACAGGATGTTAAGGGTAAAACAGTAGCAATTGGTTTAGATTCAGAATATCCAAGTATTTTAGATTTTATTGCAGACTATATAGATCACTATACTGCTAGTGCTTTGGCTCTTTATTTGAATTTTGGTTCTACTAGAAATATGCTTCATCAAATATATGTTGAGACGATCTTTCCTTTTGATGATACCCATCTAAAAGTTAGATTAATGAATGCGTTTGACGGTATTTCGGCAGATGATTATGCAAAAAAACTAGAAGAAAAACAATGGCATTTAGGTGACATTGTGGAAGACGGTAAGGGTCATAAAGCAATGATTGTTCTAGATGATAACTTGGCTTATGAGCTAATGAATGTAAATGTTGAAGACAAGAGTGCATTTAAAGTATTTTCATATTTTGATGTTTCTGATACTTTAAACAAATTGCAAGATGGCAATCCTGAATGGCACAAAGTAAACGCAAAGCTGGTGATCGTATGATATTTTGCTGTGCTGAGGCCTTTATAGAAGGTTATGATCCTACGATCAAATTAAGTCAAAAACAGTTGCTTAATATGGTACATCAAATTAAGCCTAATGAACCTTTACCAAAAGAAATAGATTGCTATACGGTTAAACCTTGTAACGATTATTCAAAAAGACATTCAATTTATATTTATTACAGATTGGAAGAGGATATGAAATGATAGCAACAAATGATAAATGTCCTTATTGCGATTTTCCAAGTGAAGATCAAATTGGAGATGTGTATGTGGTAGAAATTATTGAACAATATAATTTGGATAATCCAAGTGGTGTGCGTGATTTTAATACTTATACAAAATTGTTTCGAGATATCGATAAGGCACGTGTGTATTTAAAAATAGTAAAAGAAGCTTGGTTAGAAGATGAAGATATTGATCCTAAAGATATCTATGAATATCCAGACAAAATTGGGATTAAGCCGAATGAAATATCTAAATTTGGATTTAATTTACAGGCCAACATTCAAAGAAAGAAGCTTAACTGATGGAAGTAATAGATAAACGTATGTGTGGGAGGAAGCTAACTCATGACTAAACAACAAGAAAAATGCCCATATTGTAAAGGTGTAAAAAGAATTAGAGATGATCTGGTTGATTATACTTTCAGACATATCTTGCAAATTCAAAATGGTGATGAATTATGGTCAATAGTGATTACTAATAACCACGAATATAAGACCATGGCTTACATTGAATACTGTCCTAAATGCGGGAGGAAACTATGAAAGAATTTAAAGTAGAGAAAGATAGTGTTGAAGAAAGTTATCGTTGGGCTTATGGCTGGCGAGTGGTAGATGGTAAGTGTTCGCCACCTGCAAAGAACTTCCCTTTACCAGACTTTGTTCAAGCAAGAATTGATTGGTTATCTGATGAAATGAAACATGGCGGCTTAACTTTTCAAGGTGCTTTCAGAATTTTGTTGGAGATTGATGATGAAAAGGCCCTGAAAGAGGACTGGGAACTTGGAGCGGTAAGTGACTATATGCCAGTAAGCGATAAGTATCGAGAATGGTTACAAGATCCAATTCTTCACGATATTAGACAAGTTGCAGTTATGGTGGGGTTCATTTATGCCTGATTGGGTTTTTACAGCAGCATTCTTAGTTCTGCTAGGGATATTGGAGAAACATTATGAACAAAATTAAATCAATCATTACTTTAAGACATTTTGAAAAAGATGAACCATTAATTATTTACAGTCCTGATTCTGCTGAATTTTTAAGTATGCAAATGCTAGATAGCGTTGCTAAATTGAAAATTTACGTTTATGATGATGACTCTTTCTATAATTTGGATCATGAAACTACTTATGGATCTAACTCTTTCGTTGTAAATCAAAAGCCTAAAGCAACTCGTACACTTTATGTAAATGGTAACGATATTATTATGATTCAGGAGGCTGACATTGATTTGGAAAATCATTAACACAATTGGACCTTTGACGGTCATTGTACTTTGTCTTTATAACAATTATTTGCAAAAGAAATCACAAAGTATTAGTAGACAAACTTTGAAAGAAATTGACGAGTATTATAAAACGATTTCTAAAGCTTTTAATGCACAAACAAAATTTAATGATTCAACAATTGATAACATTGAACGTCATGAAGAAGCTCTGAAAATAATCGTTAATTACATTAAAGCAGGTGAAACCAATGTCTGAATCTGAACATAGTATTCAATCCAAGATACAAATTGAATTATCCAAGCATGGTTGTACAGTGTTCCGTGCTAACGTTGGAAAGATGAGAACACCAGATGGGCGTTTCTTTTCTACTGGATTACCTTCTGGTTTTCCCGACTTGTCAGGCTTTAGATGGATTGATGGCAAAGCTTTCTATATTGAAGTTAAGAATGCAACTGGTAAACCAAGAGAAGATCAGATACGTTTTCATCACATGCTTACATCTCATAACATAATTCATGGAATTGCACGATCAGTTGATGATGCTCGAATGATTATTAATGGCGGTTTAGTAGGATACGGATTTAATGACTATGAAGGAGGAATTGCATGACACTTTCTACTGAGTTTTATGATTATTTACACCAATTAGAAAAGGACGGATCAATTAATCGTTTTGATATGGATAGCCCACAGCTTACTAAGCTTCATGAGCTGGCTTCTGGAACGTTTGAAGATAGACGAGCTAATTGTATTAAGCTTCTTGAACGAGGATTTGATAAGTGGGAAATCTCTGCTGAAACAGAGTTTGCAGCGTCAGTTATTGAAATTTTTCGTAGAGAAGCAAGAATTCCGATTGTACCTCACTATAACTATTTAATTGATGGTAAGTTCTATACAGACTTAAATGCACTCCGTAAAGCTTTTAAAATACCTACTCCTGCTGGTGCAATTGACTATCTTTGTGATAGACGCCATAAAGCTTATCATCTTAAAAAGTTCCATTGGGAACAGATACCGTTAGGTTCACACATGATCGATGGGCACGGTACAGAACGAGTTAAAGATTCTTATGATATCAGGACTTACAAGCAATTTTAGTCTACTTGTTACCATTCCTTTTAACTATTATATGTATTAAAATATAGAAATGAGGTATTAAAAATAACAGTTAAATTGAGGAGTGGAACTGTGAGTTTATTATTTCAAGAATTGGACTGCAATAAAACATGTGATAGAGTTGATGATTTTTTAACTGATGATTTAGAAAGATTTATTCTGATGTCAGGACGCAATCTGACTGACTTACGGTCGCCTAGCTTATCCTTAGCTCCTGGTCATTCTAGTGGTGAAAATCATGCTGAAGCTGCAATAATTCGTGGGCTTAATGCTGAAGCTGAGATAAGAGCAATTCATCATACTATTTACCATTTACCTGAAATGTCGAAGATAATCATGCGCGATCTTTACATTTATCAAATGGAGAATTGGCAAGTAGCAGATGCGATCAGGTATGGTCATACTCAGTACAATGCATTAAGACGGAAAGCACAGCTATTCTTCGCTGATAGTTTCGACCATTGGCAGAGATACATGAAATGTTCACCGATAATAGATTTGCATCAATATAAAGACGACCGGAAAGACGCCGGTAAAGTGATGGTAAAATAGCGGAATCATACCGATGGTTAAACGGTAGCGATAGGGTATATAGTAGTATTGTGAGATATCAAAGAAAGACATGAACTCACACTCCTATAATTATGTAAGTAGACTGGTAGTGGTTCGACTCCACTATCAGCCTTAAGATATCGACAGGCATCAATTGTTTTATTATATTTATTATTTATTTAGGTCAGTCAATGTATAGTTTGCATTATCCGCTGGTCGATATCTGTTTTTAAAGAGTTTGCTTATGGAAACGGCAAACTCTTTTTATTATGCTCTCATCACATCACTGTGGAGGTTAGACAGATGCCAAGAGTTAGACGTTGCAGATATGCAGGTTGCCATAGTTATGCAGTCATTCCTAATCATTATTGCGAGAAACATATAGCGCATGAAGCAGAATATCAAGCCGAACGCGACAAGTATCGTAAGCATCATGGCAGTCGTGCTACTACTTGGAGATACAACCACGTGGCACGCTATCGCAATTCTACTAAGTCAGAGCAGAATAAGTTCTACCACTCTCGTGAGTGGCAGTCGCTTCGTACGCTCGTTCTTCAGCGCGACTTCAGCTTGTGCAAATACTGTCGAATAAATCCTGGAAACATTGTCGATCATATCGTTCCGATTGAATGGGATCAAAACAAGATGAGAGACATAAACAATCTGGCAACATGCTGTAGGGACTGTCATGCCAAGAAAACGCGCTGGGAACAACGATACTATGGAACTGGACTGCACAATACTTTGAAAGATGTGCCAGCCATTACGGATATTGAACTCATCAATAAATTAATGAATGCACGAGAACACAAATAATTGCGATCTGAGACGATTTATTTTAAGATGTGTAATCATACTTGAGCGTATTTAAAATTTAGCCCCGCCCGTAATTTTTGGGCTAGAGAGCCGCACCAGTGTCGTCTTCTTGTGTAAAATGTTGATTTTTAAACTTTTTTGAAAGTGGGGTGAAACCTAATGAATGTTGACTTAACTAAACCAAAAGTTCCAACACAAGCACCTAAATGGCTGGGAACTTACGGTAAATATTTGTGGCCTAAATTAACTGCATATTTGAATAAAAGCAATAAGATTATTCGGGCAGACGAGTATTTAATCCAGCAATATTGTTCTGCATATGATATTTACAGACAAGCTTATGAAGACCTACAGAAACACGGTATTCAGCAAAAAGTCTATAAGACATCTCTCTCACCTGTAGATGGTTCAGTGGTCAGCCGTGATTTTCAGGGCTTCAAGAAAAATCCTGCTTACAATATGATGTCTGACTCATTAGGACGGCTTAATACAATAGGTAAGCAATTAGGATTAAGCCCACAGGCTAGAAGTAAACTGATGGAACTAGCAGGACCTGAGGAAGATAAGAAGTCAGTTGCTGAATCAATGAAGGAGTTTTTTAAACAATAGGGGAAAATGACGATGGGATTTTATGCTGCTAAACCGAAAAAAGAAGTAATTAATAAATTGAAAAGAGAAAAAGATTGGTACATGGATAAGATCATTAGTATTGATTCTATTCTGTCAAATGATACTGACATTTCCGAAAAACAACTTTATTTAACGGCTGAGCAATCAACCGCTATGGGTGAAGTTTGTAAAATTATCGATAAGCGAATTGCAGATTTAAAAGTAAATTAGCATAGTAGTAATCTTTTTTAAATCAAGAAGAAAAAATAGCGCTCGATTTTGAAATCGAACGCTTTTATTATGCATCCCTTCGGGATGGAATTCTTGCCTTGGCGTTACGACTTGATTGCGACGATGATCAATAGTAAGATAATTAAAAGAAGAATTAATTCAGTCAAGGTCAATCACCTCCGTAGAGTGTGAATTAATCACAGCTTGCTGTGATACACTCGGAAGAGATTGATTGACCTTTTCTATTTGCTGAGTTTCGCCAAGGCAAGAGCGCTCGCTCTTGTCGGACCGAGCGCTCACTTAGAAGGAGTTCCTTAAGTCATGAAAAAAGTCTAATTGTTAGTGGTTTTAGTTATTACAGCTATAAGTTTATCAGCATGTTCAGTTGATAATTCAAGTGATGAAAGACATGGAGTAAATATTATTCCCATAGTTCATAGCAATGGGGATGTAACAACTGTATTGCTTCCTTATTAATTTAGAGTTGATGGAGGAAAAAAGAATGACTGAGGGATTAATAGCCTTTTTTAGACGAAAGAATGGATATAAAAAGGCAAAGTCCATTATTGAAAAAAAGAGTTTTGAAAATTCTGTGTTTTTTAATATTGAATATAATATGTTCATTGAGGAATATGGCATGACTCCAGAAAAATATTTAAGAAGTGAAAAACATGAAAATTGATCTAACACAAACTCATGACGTAATTGGTGCTTTTAAAAGCATTGATTGGTCAGATATTAAATCAAAATATACTGATCCCGCAACTTTATACGCTTTTTCTGTTTTAAATGGCACAAAAATAGCTGGATATAAGATAAAACTTGCATGCTTTCGGCATTTAATGGATCTCAAAAGACAAGGACAACCAGATTTTCCTTATCACTACGATGTAGAAGAAGCTAATAGACTTCTAACTTTCGCTAAAATTTGTCCTAATGTTGATACTGGAGAGCCAACTAAGCTAATGGAATGGCAAGAGTTTACTTTTGCTCTTATGTTTGGCTGGCGTGACGAGGATAATAACAAACGATTTACTCGTGTCATTGACTCTGTATCACGTGGTCAAGGGAAGACTTATCAAATGGCTATCTTAGTTTGCTACTCATTTTTAATTGAAAGTATTGGGCTATCAAATCAAGATTATTTAGTAGCTTCTATCAATTTTAAGCAAACTATGAAGTTATTTGGCTATGTCGCTTCAATGATGAGAAAAATCATTCAAAGTGAGCCTTTTAAAAGCTATGCAAGTGAAGTAAATCTGTATATTCAGTCAGATCAAATTATCATGAAGAAAAATAATAATGTTCTGCGGGCAATCAGTCTTGAAGCAGGACAATATGATTCTTATCACTTTAGAACGGCTATATTTGACGAGATTGGTGAAGTTAAATCACGGGAAACTGTGAGCAAGATTATTTCTGGTCAGGTTAAAGTTCCAAATCATCAATTTATTCAAATTTCTACTTCTTATCCTGATCCAACAGTTCCATTTCATGAAGATCAAAAAATGGTTATTCAAGCAATGGAGCAGGATTGGAAAAGGGATGCAGATAGCTATCTAGGACTAATTTGGTCACAAGATAGATTAGATGAAACTTACAAGCCTGAAACATGGGTGAAATCCAATCCTCTCTTAGATTTACCGGATCAACACGACGGCTTGATGAAAGGCTTAAAAGACAAGCGCGATAGCGATTTGCTAACTGGTAATATTTCAGACTTTCAAACTAAAAACTTAAATCTTTGGCTTAAACAATCAACTGACAGCTATCTTAATTTAAAAGACGTTGAAGATGCTGTATATAATGATTTTAATATTGATGGGCGAGAAGTATTTATCGGTTTTGACTATTCAATGTTTTCAGATAACACCGCTATCGGTTTTGTTTATCCATATGGAGACGGCCAATTCCGCTTAGAACAACACAGTTTTATTCCGTTTCAACAAGCTGGATCAATTGAAGCTAAGGAAAAACAAGATGGAATTACATATCGTAACTACCCTGAATACTGCACAATTACAGCACATCCACAGGGGATTATTAATCCGGAACAAATTTATAAATGGCTTTTAAACTATGTTGAACAACATCAATTAAAGGTTAAATTCTTTGGTTATGACCGTTTTGGATCTTATCAAGTTAAGAACATCACTGAGTCACTAAATGTGAATACTGATTGGTATATTATGGATATTCAACAAAGAACATCAGCTCTTGCAAATCCTACTAAGTTTTTGCAGGAGCTTTTTGTTACCCACAAAGTTACTATCCCTAATGATCCAGTAATGCAAAAAGCTTTGCTAAACGCAGTAGTAAAAGCGGATAAAATTGGTATTCAAGTAGATAAAGATAAAGCTACTTTGAAAATTGATGTTGTAGATGCAATTATTGATGCACTATTCCAAGCGATGTATTACTTTGATGAAAATTCAGACTTAAATAATAAGGACACAGAAGTAGACAGAATGACGGAACAACAAGTTCTGGACTGGTTTAAAAATCCAAAATCAGGACTACTAGGAGGTGAGAACACTGGTTACTAAATTAAAACAGCAACTGTGGAAGTATATTGATGTAATTTTCTATTTTGTAGGACTTGCAGGAATTACTTTTGGAGCTTTTAAAATTAATGAACCATTGGGTTACATCGTTGGAGGTGTAGCCTTTTTAATTTCTGGTTATTTAGTGGAACTTATCGCAGCAGGTGGTGAGAAAGGAGGTGGTAAGTAATGCCTCTGTTAAAGCTAAATAAATCTCACTCTCAAGGCTTTTCTCTAAATGATCCTGATTGGGTTAACTTCCTAACTGGTGGCGAAGCACAGAAATATGTTTCTGCAGATACAGCGCTTAAGAACTCAGATATTTTCTCACTGATTATGCAATTATCAGGAGATCTGGCAATGGTTCGATACACTGCTGACTCTGATAGATCACAATCAATTATTAGTAATCCTAGTGTTACAGCTAATGGATATAGTTTTTGGCAAGGGATGTTTGCACAACTCTTATTAGATGGTAATTGTTACGCATACCGACACAAGAATACTAATGGTGTAGATCTCTCGTGGGAGTATTTAAGGCCGTCACAAGTTCAACCAATGCTTCTCCAAGATGGTTCAGGATTGATCTATAACATTAACTTTGATGAACCAGCTATTGGATATATGGAGAATGTACCAGCTGCTGATGTAATTCATATTCGCTTACTTTCTAAAAATGGTGGTAAGACTGGTATTTCTCCACTCTCTGCACTGATTAATGAACAACAAATTAAAGATGCTTCAAATGCACTAACTTTAAAGGCATTAAAACAATCAGTAACGGCTAGCGCAGTTTTAAGTATTCAGAAAGGTGGTTTACTTGATGCTGAAACTAGAATTGCTAGATCAAAAGAGATATCAAAGCAAATTCATAACTCTGATGGTCCAGTTGTAATTGATGCACTAGAAGATTACAAACCGTTGGAAATGAAAGGAAATATTGCTAGTCTACTCAATCAAGTTGACTGGACTAGAGATCAAATTGCAAAAGTTTATGGCGTGCCGGATAGCTATTTAAACGGACAAGGCGATCAGCAATCATCAATTACTCAAATTGGTGGTCAGTATGCAAAATCGCTTAATCGTTATGTACAAGCAATTATCAGCGAGTTAAATGATAAATTGCATGCTAATATTTCGGCTGATATTCGTTTTGCGATTGACGCGATGGGAGACCAATATGCAAGTACTATTTCAGGCTTAGCAAAAGATGGAACAATTGCAGGTAATCAAGCTCGATTTATTTTACAAAATTCAGGATATTTACCTACTGATCTACCTGATCCAGAGAAGAAACCACAACAAGCAATTCAACTAATTCAGCAACAAGAGGGAGGTGATGATGATGGTAACGATTCAGATGAACGGGGAAGTGATTCCGAGTGATTATGCTGATGTCTATGATTACTTAGGCTACGAGAATATTAATCCTAAGACCGTTAAACAAGCTTTGAGTGATGCTGATGGATCAGACGTAACACTTGAAATTAACTCTCCTGGTGGCTATGTGGACGCAGGAAGTGAAATTTATACCGCACTTAAGGAGTACCAAGGACAAGTAATCGCAAAAATTACTGGTCAAGCTTGTTCTGCTGCTTCATGGATTGCACTTGCTGCTGACCATGTAGAAATGTCTCCAACTGCTCAAATGATGATCCATAGAGCTTCTACAATTTCTATGGGTAACAGCGATGATTTATCTAGTGCGTTAAATGCTTTAGATTCACTTGATAAGTCGTTTGTTGACCTATATAGTCAACGCACTGGCTTAGACAAGCAAGAAGTTTACAGATTAATGTGTAATACTACTTGGATGAATGCTCAACAAGCAGTAGATAAAGGATTTGCAGACGAAATTATGTTTCAAGATAGTAAACAGCCTGCTTTAGTAAATGCAGACGGTTCACTATCAGTTAAGCCAGATATGATTAATAAGATCAAAAACTTGCTTTATAATCAATTGACCGAGAATGTCGTTAAACCTCTACCGAAAGAAAATAAAAAGAATGATGGCCAACTTCAAAAGAAGCTGGCTATTTTATTTGGAAAGGAAAATTAAGATTAATGAATATCAATCAATTAAAAGACGCGTTTGATATGGCAGGTCAAAAAGTTCAAGACCTTGAAGATGAACGCGCACAATTTGCCATTGACCTTGGTAAAGATGAATCTTCTCACTCTGTAGATGAAGTTACCAAGTTAAATGAAAGCTTAAAGAATGCCAAGATGAATCAAGAATTAGCTAAAGCAGCTTATGAAGATGCTAGAGCGAACTTGAATGCTGAACCAGTTAATAAAAAACCAATTCCGGTTAAAGAAAATAAGAAGCCAGATGCACAAGCTATGAAGAACCAATTTGTTTCTGATTTTAAGAACTTGGTAACTTCTGGAACTACTGGTGCTGGCAATGCTGGGTTAACTATTCCTGAAGATATTCAATTACAAATTAGAACTTTAACACGTTCATTTGTATCTCTTGAAAGCTTAGTTAATGTTGAAAATGTTACTACTTCACATGGTTCTCGCGTTTACGAAAAATTAGCAGACATTACCCCATTAAAAGACTTAGATGATGAATCTGCCTTAATTGGTGATAACGATGATCCAGAATTAGCAGTAGTTAAATACTTAATCCATCGTTATGCTGGTATTACTACTGTTACAAACACCTTATTAAAGGATACTGTAGATAACATCATTCAATGGTTGGTTAACTGGGCAGCTAAAAAGGATGTTGTTACTCGTAATGCTAAGATCCTTGAAGTTATGGGTAAAGCTCCTAAAAAACCAACTATTTCTCAGTTCGATAATATCAAGGATTTAGAAAACAATACTCTTGATCCAGCAATTGAAAGCACATCTAGCTTCATTACTAACCAATCTGGATATAACATCTTGAGCAAGGTGAAAGATGCAGATGGTCGTTACTTAATGCAACCAGATGTTACTAGCCCAGATAAGTACTTAATCGATGGTAAGCCTGTAATTCGTATTGCTGATAAATGGTTACCTGATGTTTCTGGATCACACCCACTATACTTCGGTGACTTAAAACAAGGCATTACTTTATTCGACCGTCAACAAATGCAAATTGATACCACTAATGTCGGCGCTGGTTCGTTCGAACACGATACTACTAAGCTTCGTTTTATTGACAGATTTGACGTTCAATTAATTGATGATGGTGCATTTGCAGCTGCTTCATTTAAGACTGTTGCTAACCAAGCTCAAGGTACCGCTGGTACTGGTAAGTAGTTAGAGGTGATTCTTAATGACCACTTATCTTAAGATCACTGATGGCCTTAAGAGGTCATTAGGATATCTTGATGAAGATACTTCACTAGATGAAGGCCTACAAAAACGTATGTCTAGTGCTTTAATTGCTGCTGAAAGTTATGTTCAGCATGCAATCGGTACTGATGTCAAGGACTTCTACATTTCTGAAGAAAATAAACCACTATATACGTTAGTTTGTAATGCTTTAGCTGCTTCTTATGTGCAAAATCCAGTAAGTATTACTTCTGGG
>OBWV01000402.1_pt1 | contig 43404 bp, 26 predicted proteins | sample 1495351 | NCBI WGS metagenome assembly OBWV01 (sample SAMEA2580122, study PRJEB22360) | human gut metagenome | biome: human gut; feature: human-associated habitat; material: faeces | place: Denmark | collected 2008/2010 | reverse complement strand
CGCAGGGCTGGAGATTTTTACCGAAAACAGGAGGCTTGACCTTGCTTTCCCGTCCAATCCCGGAATTACCTTTGCGCCCAGAACGGAAATGACTGCCTGATGCGGCTCACTGAAAGGCGCAAAAATGGAGGTAAACGAAAACAGAGGCTGATTGGGTAGAAAAAACTTCAGGGAAAAATCCGTAAAAAAGGAATCACCAAAAGGAAAAAGACATCACCGGAAGCGTGAAAAGGGCAAACCACTACAAAGGAAGTATGATTGTTTTCCGATCCGACAGGACTTGTCCAGCCGGGCGACAACAATCATTCTTCCCGGATTGCCCGCTGTGTGTGGCTACCTGTTTCATTCATGGGGCAGGCGGACACACTCTGCATTCACTTTCCGCTTCCGGCAAAAGGGACAGCGAAAAAAAAAAATCATCTGAAAACCCGTAAAAGCACCTCTTGGCATAGGCGCAAAAGAAAGGGGCATTGCTTCATCTGTCTAAACATCGTTTAGGCGTGAGGCAATGCCCTTTTCTCCGGCTATGCGGTAGTTGGCACACGTTTGTTCCAAACTCGTTTTGGGCAATGGTGTGCCGACGGATAATACCGCTTTTACGGAAAAATCTTATGAATGAGGGGATAAAAATCTGGGAGTTTATATCAAAATCTCGGATTAAATAGCTACTTTTGCATACGAAGAGTTCTTTGAAGGTTACGCAACGCGCAGAAGGATAATGCAGTAGATAACTAACTAAATCGTAACCTATTACTATCAAGAGCGATTAACCAACGCTCATTTCCAATAAATTACACTCTTTTCGTAACTTCTATTTCACAAAGTTATGAAAAAAAGTTTACTATTTCGCAATGGAGATAGCTCTTTTTGCAAAATATACCTTTTGGTATGCTTACTTTTAGTAGGATTTATAAATCTTAATGCGCAAGAGGCCCCAAATAAAAAGGTTTCTCTTGATTTAAAAAATGTTCCTTTAATAGATGTATTGCTAGATATTCAAAAACAAACTGGCGTCAATTTCGCTTATGAAAAAACACAAGTAGAACAATTTAAACCAGTGACGATTAGCATTAAAGGTGCAACGGTAGAGGAGGTATTAAAAATAATACTTAAAGATACGGGGTTCACGTATAAAATTACAGGTAATAATATTGCTATCGTAAAGCAACAAGAAACCTCTACGGTAAAATTGATTCAGGTGAGTGGTAAAGTTACGGATGAGAAAGGAAATTCGATTCCCGGAGCAACTGTAATCATTCATGGAACCACACAAGGAGTTGCTACGGATGTGGATGGTCGTTATACTTTGGCCGTGAAACCGGATGACGTGTTACGGGTATCTTTCGTGGGATACAAACCGGAAGTTGTGCCAATAAAAGGGAAAACAAAAGTAAATGTAGCCCTGAACCCAACAGCTGAAAATATTGAAGAAGTACAGGTTGTGGCTTTCGGCACACAGAAAAAAGAAAGTGTTGTATCTGCCATCACGACAGTACGTCCGATGGATCTGAAATCTTCCAGTTCCGATTTAACTTCTAGTTTAGCCGGTCGTGTTGCCGGTATTATCGGTTGGCAAACGGGGGGTATGCCGGGAGCCTTGACCGAGGAAGAGATGAATACCAAATTTTATGTACGAGGAATTACTTCTTTTAACCAAAATGCGAGTTCTGAACCATTGATTTTGATTGATGGGGTAGAATCTTCCAAATTGGATTTGTCCCGGATGGCTCCGGAAGATATTGAGACTTTCAGTGTTTTGAAAGATGCATCTGCAACAGCAATGTACGGTGCTCGTGGTGCGAACGGTATTATTGTGGTGACAACTAAGAAAGGACAAGAGGGTAGTGTTTATGCAACAGCACGTTATGAAGCTGTATTCTCTATGCCAACGAAAGAAATCGAAGTCGTAGATCCTATTACTTGGATGAAAATGTATAACCAAGCATTATTAACACGTAATCCGAATGCGACACCAAAATATAGCGTGGAGCAAATTAACCGGACAGCTTCAGGCAAATATCCGGATTGGTTGTATCCGGCTAATGATTGGTATGACATGATGATTAAAGACTATACGTTAAATCATCGTTTCGGTTTAAATATCCGGGGTGGTTCAAAAATATTACAATATTACGCTTCTGTGAATTACAATAGAGATTTGGGGCAACAAAAAACGGATAAGTTGAACGATTTCGAGGTAGGAATCAAGAGTAATTCAACGACTTTCCGTGCGAACTTGACGATCAATTTGAAAGCAGGTATCCAATTATTAATTAATAGTGCCACGACCTTCGATAAATATCATGGTCCGATGGTAGGGGCTAGTAGTGTGTACGGTATGGCATTCTCAGCCTCTCCGGTAGACTTTGCAGCTGTTTATCCGGCAGATGAAACTTATAATTGGCCGCATATCCGTTTTGGTACTACTACTGCCAAACAGACGAATCCTTACATGCAGTTGCATCAAGGATATCAAGAACGTTCTCGTTACTCTACTTCAAACCGGTTTGAGTATATCCAGAACTTTTCTTCATTAGTAAAAGGATTAGAGCTTCGTGCCGGTGTTTCTATCAGTTCAGAGGGGTACAATGCAACAATGTTTAAAACAACACCTTTTTTGTATTCATTGGCAGGTTATAGCGAAGAAACAGGAGAGCATACCCTGCAAGCTATTAATCCGACCGAAGCGGTGAGAACCTTGTCTGTAGGGCAAAAGACAAATACGGCTTCTACTCAAGTTGTTTATGATGTTAGTTTGTATCATACGGCAGCTTGGAAAAATCACCAGACTTCTTTAATTGGGGTATTCCAAATGATGGAAAAGAAAAATGATCCGGTACAGAGCGTGTTGAATGGTCAACCTCAGCGTAATATGACGTTCTCTATGCGTGGAACTTACGGATTTAAAGATCGTTATTTTATCGAGGGTAACTTTGGATATAACGGTTCTGAACGTTTCGCTGATGGTGAAAGATGGGGATTTTTCCCTGCAGGGGGTGTATCTTGGATTGTTTCTAACGAACCCTTTATGCAAAAGGCTTCAAATTGGTTATCTTATTTGAAAGTAAGAGCTTCTTATGGACAAGTAGGTAATGACGCTATTGGTAATGAACCGCGTTTCGCTTATTTACCATCACTTGGAAAAAGAGGATCTTACCGTGATCCGGAACCTTACGGGGGAATGCTTGAGCAATATCATGTTTACTATTATGCTAATGATAACATTAAATGGGAGATTGCCGAGACCGTAAACTTCGGTTTGGAAGGTCGTTTGTATAATGGATTGGTAGAATTTAATTTAGATGCTTTCCAAGAAATTCGTCATAATGTACTCGGTTATCGTCAAACCATTCCTTCTGTTGCCGGTGTTGAATATGCACCGTTGGATAATATCGGTAAAGGGCGTACTCGCGGTATTGAATTTTCAGGTAAGGTACAGCATGCCTTTAATAACAATTTTTGGATGATTTTGAACGGAAATATCACATATAGCCGTTCTTCTTATTTGGAAATTGATGAGGCTGTTAATAAGCCGGAATACCAACGTATGAAGGGTCAGGAGTCTTCCCAAGCTATTGGTTACATTGCCGAAGGATTATTTCGTGATCAGGCGGAGATTGATAATTCACCGACACAGGGTGGTAACGTGATGCCGGGTGATATCCGTTATCGTGACTTGAATGGTGATGGAACGATCACGGTGGAGGATGCTACTTACATCGGATTCCCGGAAACTCCGCGTATGATATATGGTTTTATGGGTATGTTTAATTATAAGAACTGGGAATTTAGTTTTGCTTTCCAGGGAAGTGGTCAACGTTCTTTCTTTATGAACCCGCAGAGTATTTCTCCTTTTGTACAGGATAGAGCGATGTTGAAAGCTATTTATGAAGACCACTGGTCGGAAAACAACATGAGTGACCGTCCTTTCTGGCCGCGCTTGTCAACCTTTAATATTACGGAGCATAATCCACAGGAAAATTGGACTAGTGGAACAGAAGTAAGAAAGAGTACTTATTTTATGCGTGAATGTCGTTTCTTGCGTTGTACTTCTTTAGAGTTGGCATACAATCTTCCGAAAGAGTTGATGAATAGATGGAAATTGCAGAATGTGAAGTGTTTCTTCCGTGCGAACAATCCGTTTATGTTCAGTAGTTTCGATGTATGGGATGTAGAGATGGGTTCCAACGGATTTAACTATCCGATCCAGAAAACATTCACAGTTGGCTTGAATTTGAGTTTCTAATTTTAAATATTGATTATGAAATATATAGTTTCTATTTTGATGATATGTTCTCTCTTTTTGACGGGATGTGATTATTTGGATATGGTCCCCGAAAATGATATAGAGACGATTGAAACCATTTTCGAGAAGCGAGAACAAGCAGAGGAGTGGTTTAAAAGTTGTCATTCTTATCTGATAAAAGAGATTGCTTCTGTAGTAATGAATCCTGCCTATGCCGGGACTGATGAGATTGTGACGGGACAATATGTTCGCCAAACTTACCCTTTGAGTAATGTGTATTGTTGGGACGGTTTGTTTATTGGTGATGGTTTACAGATGTCTCAGTCTCCTTATGGGGATATTTGGCAGACTTCCCAATTTTATACGGCTATCCGTTATTGTAATATCTTTTTCGAACAAATCGAAAAAGTGTATAACATGAAACAAGAGGAGAAGGATTTGTGGGTAGCTGAATTAAAAGCTTTGAAAGCACATTATTATTTTGAATTAATGCGTCGTTACGGTCCGATCGTGTTGATTGACAAAAATGTAGATGCGAATGCTGATGTGGAAGAGATGCAATTTGTTCGTCGTCCTATCGAAGAATGCGTGGATACGATTGTTTCTCTTTGTGACCAAGCTATGAAGGTGTTGCCTCATTGGGCAAGTAAAGAGATTTCTCGTCAGGGGTATTATAGTTTGGAGGCCGCTGCCGCTTTAAAAGCAAAAACCTTGTTTTATGCAGCTTCACCGATCTTTAATGGTAACCCCATGTACAATGATTTCAAAAACAGAAAAGGTGAATTATTGTTTCCTGCCGCTGCGGATAAAGAAAAGTGGAGAATTGCAGCAGAAGCTGTTGAGGAAGCTATCAAGATTTGTAAAGATGGTGGGATGGACTTGGTAGAAGGTAATAAGGCCTATGCTTCTAATTTGCGTAATACGATGCTGGATATTGAGTACTCTGTGCTGGGACAAGATTGGAAAAATCAGGAGGCAGTCTTTATGATTCGTCCGGAATATACAAGTATGAATTTCTGGCACAATTGGACATTACCGTATTTTAAAAGTTCTGATTTGGATGATTACAATGCTGATTGTATGGGTTGTGTTTCTCCAAGTATTAAAATGGTGGAAATGTACTATACGGAAAATGGTTTGCCGATAAACGCTGATAAAACTTGGAATTATGACAAGCGCTATCAGTTGAGTCAAGAAACGAATGGAAAGTATAAAGATGTGGTAATGATGGTTGGGGAAGAGTATAATTTTAGAAATCCATACGTTAGCGGTACGAATAACACGAAAGGTATTTTAGCTTTGCATTTGCGTCGTGAGCCTCGTTTCTATGCCCATATTGCAGCGGATCGTTGTTATTGGATGCGTGGTAAAAATATGGCTGTAACAGCTTATCAAGGTGAAAAATTCGGAACACAATCCACGAGTATCACGACTCTTCCCCAGAACTTGACGGGGTATTGGATTAAAAAGGGAAGTTATTCTAATGTTAGTACTAAAGAATACACTACGGTTGATAATCGTGAGGAAGCTTTTATTGAAACTCGTTTGGCTGAACTTTACTTGATGAAAGCGGAAGCATGGAATGAATATTTAACGGCTCCGGACAAAGAACATGTATATAATCCTTTGAATGAGGTACGTCGGCGTGCGGGAATTCCGGATGTAGAGGTTGCATGGGCTGATTTTTCTAACTCACCTGAGAAAGTGACCAATCAAGCCGGTATGAGGGAAATCATCCGTCAAGAATGGAATATTGAATTTGCTTTTGAAGGACGTCGTTTCTGGAATTTGCGTCGTTGGTTAATTGCGGCCGAAGAATTGAATAGTTCTCTCTTGGGATGGAATATTTTAGGAAAAGATGCAGATTCGTTCTATAATAATTATGCAGGACCGGTAGTTGTTTGGTCTCAACGTAAGTTTGTGGCTCCGAGAGATTATTTGTTCCCATTGGAGAGCGAGGAAGTTATGATTTCCGGTTGTGTACAGAATCCAGGTTGGTAATAATAATTAATGATAAAGAATATGGTAAAGAGATTTATATATGTTCTGTTGATGGTTTGTACATTTTGTTGTTGCAAGGATGATGAATCAACAACTTTTAATGTAGAAATTTCAGATTCTTTTTCTTTTACCCCGGTATCAGGTGGTGCTATTATGCACTACCAGTTACCTAAAGACGGGGATGTTATGGGTGTTAAGGTTCGCTATCGGAACGCCCAAGGAGAAGATGTGTTAAGAACGGCTAGTTATGCTTGTGATTCCATAGAATTAATTGGTTTTAACGAGGCTCAACAAAATGTGGAAGCTTTCGTGACGTTGTGTGATCGGAATAATGTGGAATCGGACCCGGTAAAAGTAACTTTTAGTACAAAAGATTCAGGTCCTGTTGCCTTCTTTGATAAATTGCAGATAAAACCCAGTTGGAAAGGGTTTGATATGACATGGGATGTACCGGCCGGAGCAAAAGGATTAGTACACGTATTTTATATGGGAGTAAGTCCTTTTACTTCAGAATTGGATACTTTGCTTGTTGGTACTTACGTGTTTAGTGGTGGCGCAGGACGTATGCAGTTGAGCCCGAAACAAGATATGGAGTCGTATGATGTTATTATTCGGACAGAGGATTTTGCAGGGTATGCCGTGAAGCAAAAAGTGTGGGAAAATGTTGCTGCCTATAAAGTGGAGAAATTGGCTCCGGAGAACTTTACTTTTACATCTACGGCTGAAGTGCAGGTACATACGCAGGCTAAAACAGGCATAGAGTACTTGTTTGATGGTAATGTAAAGGGTGTTTATCCTCCGAAGGAAGGGGTGTATAATACATTTTTGGCAGGCCCTCATGCTTTTGATAAACCTTTTATTGTAGATTTCGGAACACCGAAACAGGTTGCACAGGTGAGGTTATATGCCATGTTGAATGGTTGTGTTATTATGCCGGATGGAACGTCACAGACTTCTACGCTTCCGCAAAAGAAGATTTGGGATAGGGAGTATCAGAATAAATTACCGAGTAGCGTGACGATTTATGGTACGAATAGTGATCCTAATGATCAATCGGCATGGGTGAAATTGGGGAATTATGAGGAAGCTCCCAATGGACCGAATGAAAACCGTTGGTGCCGTTATTGTGCAACTAATGCGGGGAATGAAGCTAGAATACAAAGTCTTGAAGAACTTACTGCGGCAGAACCTGAATTTATGACAGTCAGTGTTCCTGCAGAAGCGGAGACGTATCGGTATTTGATATTAATGGTTCATGATTCTTATGATGTGAAATTTGCTCATCAGGATCAGAATTTGAATGAATATGTAACATTCCATGAATTAGAGATTTATACTAAAGCAGAATGATTATGACAGCAAAAAGATATTTATGGATTTTATTTGTATTTTTTGCCTTGGCAGGGTGTGATGACTTAGAGGATACGTATAGCGATTATGCTGGCGATGGACAGATCCGTTACCTGACAAAGTGCAGTGATGTGAAAATTGTTCCTGGTTGGGAAAAATTGAATATGACATGGAAAAATAGTACTGATCCCGTGGTGGATAGTATTAGAATTACTTGGACATTGGATAAAAATACCAAAAAAGTAATGTTACCTCCGACGTCAACAGCATACACGATTGAAGGGTTGAAAGAAGAAGGTTCTTACGAAGTAACCATTTGTGGAGTTGATAATGCAGGAAATACTTCATTGGTAATCACTAATTATGTCCGTCCTTACACGGCTAATCATGAAACAATATTGAACTTTCCACGTTTGGTGCAGAAACATTTCTTTGTGGAGGATAATTTGATTATCTATTTTTCAACTTGGACTGATATGATCGAGTCCGCATATCTCACCTATACCCGGAAATCTGACAATACGGAACAGAAGCTTCTTTTGAGTTCTGATTTTGTGACAGCGAACAAGTACTATCGTTTGGAAGATGTCAAAGAGGATGGAGTTGTTCTTTTATATAGAAATGGTAATATAGAGGGGGAAGTAGTTCCCTTGGCAGGTATCGAGTTGGATAAGAAACACAGTTTCTCTGTAGATTTTAAGACGTTATTCAGAGAAAAATTTGGAGTGGAGAATCCGACGGTTGAACAGCTGAATTCAATTTCTGAACTTGATATTAATTATTCATTGAATTCGTTGGAAGATATTTTGTATCTCCCGAACTTGAAGCGGTTGAATCTTGCAGGAAATCGCTATCAGTATGAACCGGAATTATCGAATTATTATAATACAACCAGTGTGCTGTATGATGACATAAATCGTAGTATTTTTGCATTGGAAATTGCACACGAGGTGTATGGATTGGAAGTGTACAGGTATAATAAACATTTCTTACCGGATATGGCGGAGAATGCTTATTTCCACCATGCAGGAAATCCTGTAGAGCCGACATTGAACTATTTATCGACAGAAGATTGGAATATTACCGAAGAGCCGGGTGAAGAAGAAGGAATTCCTTCTACGATAAAGAATATGTTTGATATGAATTTTTCGACGAATTGGGCTCCTACTACTCAAGCTGCTTGGCGTGAACATATCATTACATTGAGTCGGTCTGAAAAGAAAACGGTTCATGGAATTCGATTGGTGCAACCGAGTTTTGCCACGAATGGATTTGTAAATAGTAAATTATCTCCAACGGTAGTTAAAATTCAAGTTTCTGAAAATGGATATGATTGGGAAAATGCTACTTATTTAGAAGAAAACACGTTGGGTACTACAAGCCGGGAGGCGACGATTATCCATTTCCCTGAACCTAAGGATATTTTGATGATTAGATTTATCTTTAACGATCAGGCGCAAAGTAGTTCTAATATGGGTGTAGTTGTTTCTGAAATCAGTTTATTTTAATGTATACTGAGGGTATATCAATTTTGATATATCCTCAGCTATAAAACAAACAAAACATGGGAAAAATTATATTGTATTTATTCTTGTTGTTATCAGTGTGTACTGAAGCTTTGTCCCAAACAGGAAGTCAGGATGGCGGGTATAGGATCACGGGTCGGATTGTTGGGTTGCCTGATGGTGATTTATTCTTGGTGACGGACAATGAAGTGAAAATAGATACATTAGCTCGTACTAAATCTGTGAATGGTAATTTTTTCTTTTCCGGGCAAGTAAACGAGGTAATAATAGCACATGTGGTAACGACGAAACAAGAAGTGTTGGCTTCCATGATGTTGGAAAATACGGAATTTACAGTCATGGGACAGAATTCTGTTATAGGCGGAGGGCCTTCACAGGAATTGTTGGCACAATTTAATCGGTTAGATGTTGATATGGTGCAGGAACGGGATCGTCTGCAACAATTTTATGTAGAAGCGGAAAAGAAAAAGGACCGGAAGAAAATGGCGGAAATTGATGCTAAATTTCAAAGTTTTTTGGAAGATGCACAAGCAAAGGAGTTAGATTTATTGAAGCGGAATGCTGATACTTACGTTGCCGCTTATATTGTTTCCTCTACGATGCGTGACATCGGTTTGGAAAAACTGACCATGCGCTATAATATCTTGGGGAAAGTGGCTAAAGAGACTTCTTATGGCAAAGCCATTGCGGCTCAAATAGAACGCTATGAGCAGGTGGAAATCGGTAGAGTTGCTCCGAATTTTAATTTGGAGAATACAACATTACATGAGATAAAAGGGAATTTGAAGATTATTAATTTTTGGGCAGCTTGGAGCGCTCCTTGCCGTGTCGAAAATGTGAATCTACTTCGTATTTACGAACAATATCATTTAAAAGGAGTGGAGATTATCAGTGTGTCTTTGGACGAAAACCAACAGATGTGGAGAAAAGCTATTCTGGAAGATGGTATAACGGAATGGAGGCATATCGCTGATTTTGATGGGAAATATTCTGAAATGATACAATCTTATTGTTTACAAACAGTTCCTTATACTTATATTTTGGATGAGGATAATGTGATTGTAGACAAAGGTTTGAGTGGGGATGCGTTAAGAAAGAAAATAGGAGAATTACTGAAAAAGAAATAAAAAGAATTTAGCGAGATATTCGTTAGATTAGGTGCGTGTTTTAAAAGGGTGTGTCAAATTTGGTTTTGATACACCCTTTACAAGCTTTAATATTTAATAGATATTCTATTTTCCGGAATAATGTAAAGCGTGATTTCCAACGGGGAATAGTTTCCAGTGCAAATGGAAAATAGTTTCCATTTGCACTGGAAGCTATTTTGTTTTACCCACACAAAACTCTATATTTGTGTTATTAAAATACAAAAAATCATAATGCAAAAGGATTTTTTAAGTGAGATTATATGGTAGCAAGGGGAAACGTTACAAGCAAAAGGAGAGGGAATGCTTCGGGATAAATTGGCTTTTTTACCAGATGCAAGTAATCATACTTTAATCGTTTCCGGGGTTCGAAGATGTGGAAAAAGTACACTTTTGCATCAACTATTGAAAAGACAACGTATTGATACTCTTTACGTGAATTTTGATGACCCTCGATTATTTGATTTCGAGATTTCGGATTTTCAAAAATTGGATCAGATTATATCGGATTTTGGGCAAAAGATATTGATGTTCGATGAGATACAGATCGTTCGGGGTTGGGAAAGATACGTGCGTCAAAAATTAGACGAAGGTTTTAGAGTGTTTGTTACCGGTTCTAACGCATCGTTACTAAGTAAAGAGCTTGGAACGAGTCTAACCGGTAGGCATATCACGATGGAGTTGTTCCCTTTTTCTTATAAAGAATTTTGCCGGTTCAAAGGATTGGAACTGAACAGGGAGACCGTACTGGAGTATATGCAGACGGGAGGTTTTCCTGAATATTTAAAAACACCCTTCGAAGAGGTATTGGCTAATTTGCTGGATGATATTTTAATCCGGGATATTGCCGTGCGTTATGGGATAAAAGATACTCGCGGGTTGATGCGTTTGACGAAATATTTGCTTTCTAACGTGGGGAATCTGATTTCTGCGAATCAATTGAAAGAACCTTCCGGAATTGCTTCTGCGACAACAATATTAGAATATCTTTCTCATTTGGAATTGAGCTATCTTGTTAGTCTTGTTCCTTTGTTTGACTATTCTTTAAAAAAGCAAAGTATTAATCCTAAAAAGATTTATGCCATTGATACGGGATTAGTTACAGCTAACGTGAGTAAAGTGAAAGGGGATGAAGGACATAAGTTGGAAAATTTAATATATAATGCTTTACGGTTGAAATATAAAGAAATATACTATCACCGGGGTGGAGGGGAATGTGATTTTGTCGTTGTGGAGAAAGGGACTATAACTCAAGCGATTCAAGTTTGTCTGGATTTGAACGCAGATAATCGGGAACGAGAATTTAATGGATTGGTGGATGCCCTGAAAGCGTATAAATTGCATGAAGGTTATATTGTTACATTGGATCAGGAAGATGTTTTCTACGTGGAGGATTTCGTGATCAAAGTCATACCGAGTTATAAATTTATGAATGAAGTGTAGATTAGTTCGTTATCCGTGTAGAATCCGTACATTACCCGTTGAATACAGGGTGTAGTTAGGGATTAAAGACGTATCACTTTCGAATCAAAGACGTTTCAAAAACGTTCAGCGGGTGTCTTTGATTCGAGGGTGAAGGGAAAATGCACCTTGTGTGATAGTGTATTTCATATGTTTTTTAGGCTTTGTATTTCGTGAAAGATATGTTATCTTTTTCTCGTCAATTGTTCAAGATTGGCATTAACTTCGACAACAAGACACGAAATATTGAGAAGTGGATTGTGGAATAAAATTCTTAAGGTTTCAAGAAGTTTTAATCGTTTTTATGAAAGAGCAGGGAGAGATTCTTCTTGATCGGTAGAGATATAAATTTAATTTTCTAACTTTGTATGCTAAAATAAAAACGAGAAGTGATGTTTAAAAGATATTGGAAAGACTTTGCCATTTTCTGGGGGTTATTTATTGTTTTTGTTGCGGGTGTGTTTTTCTTTTTCTACCTCGTTTCAGCGGGTAAATTAGGTTTTATGCCCACGTTCGAGGAGTTGGAGAACCCCAAGAATAAATTTGCCACGGAGATTTATTCCGAGGACGGGAAGATTTTAGGAAAGTATTTCGAGGGGAGTGAGAACCGTCGGTACATGGATTATAAGGATATTCCTCAGAGTGTTATCGATGCGTTGATTGCCACGGAGGATGTGCGTTTCTATGATCATAGTGGTATTGACGTGCGGGGATTGTTCCGGGTAGCACAGGGTATGTTGACCGGAAATTCTTCTGCTGGAGGTGGTAGTACGATCACGCAACAGTTGGCAAAGATGTTGTTCCCTCGGGAGGCAAATCAGAATTTCATGGAGTTAGCCGTGCGTAAATTCCGGGAGTGGGTGATTGCGGTGAAATTGGAGAAGAGCTATACGAAGGAAGAGATTATCACGATGTATCTCAATAAGTTTGACTTTTTGAACTTGGCTGTTGGTATTAACTCTGCCGCAAACATATATTTTTCGACAACACCCGATTCTTTGAAGGTGGAACAAGCTGCCATGTTGGTGGGAATGGCTAAAAATCCTTCACTTTTTAACCCGGTACGCAGAGAAGAGAAGACGTTGGGACGCCGGAACGTGGTGTTGGGACAGATGTTGAAATATGACAAGATTTCACGGGCTGAATTTGATTCTTTGAAGGTTCTGCCTTTGGGATTGGACTTCCACAAGGAGGATCATAAAGAGGGAATTGCGACTTATTTCCGGGAATATTTACGGTTATACATGACAGCATCCAAACCGGATAAAAAGAATTACAGCAAGTGGAGTAAAGACCAGTATGCGGTAGATTCTTTGGCTTGGGAGACGAATCCGCTTTACGGGTGGTGCAACAAGAATTTGAAATCAGACGGTTCGCATTATAATATCTACACGGATGGGTTAAAGATTTATACAACATTGGATTCCCGGATGCAGAAGTATGCGGAAGAGGCCGTGACGGAACATCTGGGAGGAACGTTGCAGCCGGCATTTATGGCCGAGAGAAGTAGAAAAGCTCATCCGCCTTTTTCGAACGATTTGACGGTTTCCGAGATCAATGATATTTTGAATACTTCTATCCGTCGTACCGAGCGCTATCGGTCAATGAATAAGGCAGGTAAGAGTTTTCAAGAGATAAAGAAATCCTTTGATAAAGCGATTCCGATGTCTGTTTTCACGTGGAAAGGTGTACGGGATACCGTGATGAGTCCGTTGGATTCATTGAAACATTACAAGTCATTCTTCCGGGCCGGATTCATGGCGATGGAACCTTCTTCGGGCCGAATCAAGGCGTACGTGGGAGGACCGGATTATCGTTATTTCCAGTATGATATGGTGAGTACCGGAAAACGGCAGATCGGTTCAACGATCAAGCCGATTCTTTACACGTTGGCGATGCAGGAAGGGTTGGGACCTTGTGATCAGGTACTGAACGTGCAACAGACATTTGTCTTGCCGGACGGGACGACTTGGACGCCTCGTAATTCCACGGATAAGCGGGAAGGTGAGATGGTGACTTTGAAATGGGGATTGGCAAATTCGGTGAATAATATTTCCGGTTGGGTACTAAAACAATTCACCCCGGAGGCTGTCGTGCAGATGGCTCACCGGATGGGAATCACGAGTTTTATAGACCCGGTTCCCGCAATTTTCTTAGGGTCTTCCGAGGTTTCCGTGAAAGAGATGGTCGGGGCATTCTCGATATACGCGAATAAAGGGGTATATAATGCACCGATGATGGTGACGAAAATAGAAGATAAGTATGGTAACGTGCTGGCGAATTTCTACCCGGAATCCAGAGAAGTGATTACTGAAAACACGGCATTCCTGATGGCGAATTTGTTGCAGGGGGTTGTGGATGAAGGAACGGGTCGCCGTTTGCGTTTTCGGTATGGTTTTAAGAACCAGATCGGGGGAAAGACCGGAACGACACAAAATCACTCAGACGGTTGGTTTATCGGAATTACACCTGATCTTGCCGGAGGGGTTTGGGTAGGTGCGGAAGATCGTTCTATCCATTTCCAGAATCTGGCGAATGGACAGGGAGCCAGTATGGCACTTCCGATTTGGGCTTTGTTTATGCAGAAAGTATATGCGGATAAATCTCTTGCCGTGCCGCAAAGTGATTTCCAAAAACCGAATGGGGTGAACCATGTGCTTGATTGTGGGGATGCGGATCGAGAGGGAATGACGGATTACGATTCTTCAGATGAAATCTTTGATTAATTGAAAATTCATTTTGTTGATGATCTGATTTATAGAAAGTATTGTAAGAATAACGAGATTGAAAAAGTTTTATTTGAGAACTACCCCACCGATTCCCCCTTACACAGGGGGAGAGTTGATTACCAAGTGGTTTCCCCTATTGGGAGAGGAGAGGTTATTATTTAGATGGTTTATTTCAATCTTCAATTTTCAATTGTATGGCTAAGTCAAAAACAGTATTTGTTTGTCAGAATTGTGGTGCTAAGGAATCTAAATGGGTTGGGAAATGCTCTACTTGCGGGGAGTGGAATAGTTTTGTGGAAGAGGTGGAAGTTTCTACCAAAGGAAACCGGGTGGCTTCTATCGTGGGGGCGAGTTCTTCACGGCCTTTGAAGTTGTCGGAGGTGAAGGCGAATGCTGATGAGCGTATGGATACCGGAGATGGAGAACTGAACCGGGTGTTGGGAGGTGGAATCGTACCGGGTTCTATGATTCTACTGGGAGGAGAACCGGGTATCGGTAAATCGACGTTGGTACTGCAATTTGCCTTACATAATCGATGTGGGAAAGTTCTGTATGTCTCCGGGGAGGAGAGCGTGTCGCAGATCAAGATGCGGGCGCAACGATTGGGGGCGGAGAATGACGATTGCCTGTTCCTTTCGGGGAACTCGTTGGAAACGGTATTGGAACATTCCCGTGCGCTTGAACCGAAATTATTGATTATTGACTCTATACAAACGCTGGCAACAGAGAGTGTGGATGCCATTCCGGGGAGTTTATCGCAAATCCGGGAATGTACTAACGTGTTGCTGCGTTACTCGAAAGAAAATACGATTACGACTATTTTGATCGGGCATATCACGAAAGACGGTCAGTTGGCCGGTCCGAAGATTCTGGAACATATGGTGGATACTGTCCTGCAATTTGAGGGTGATCAGCAACATATGTACCGTATTTTGCGCTCTATGAAGAACCGTTTTGGTTCGACTTCCGAAATCGGAATCTACGAGATGTTACAATCCGGTTTGCGACAGGTGGCTAATCCTTCCGAGTTGTTACTATCCAATCATGACCAAGATTTGAGTGGAGTCGCTGTTTCTGCCACCATGGAAGGCGTTAGAACGATTTTATTGGAAGTGCAGGCTTTGGTTAGCACGGCAGCTTACGGGACGCCCCAGAGGTCTGCAACGGGCTTTGATACGCGACGATTGAATATGTTGCTTGCCGTGTTGGAAAAACGGGTGGGTTTCCGGTTGGCAGCGAAGGATGTGTTCTTGAATATTGCCGGAGGAATACGGGTGAGTGACCCGGCTTTGGATTTAGGGGTCGTGATGGCGGTTCTTTCTTCAAATATAGATGCTCCGATACCCACGAATACCGTATTTGCCGGAGAAGTTGGCTTGTCGGGAGAGATTCGTGCCGTGAGTCGTATAGAACAACGAATACTGGAGGCTGAAAAACTCGGATTCCAACAAATATTTGTTCCGGCGGGAAATAAGAAAGCGCTGACAAAAGTTCCCGCACATATAAAAGTGAGATTTGTTTCCCGGGTGGGAGATATTTGTCGGGAGTTATTTAGCTAAATCGTTTATCCATATTATATTTTATGAACTGACTATTTTGTAACTTACAAAATAATCAGTTATATTTGTTCTAGAATAAAACGAATAAATATGGAAACGCCTTTTGTTTTTGGGAAAATAGCTACGGATCAGAATTTCACGGATCGGCGAGTGGAAACAGAACGTTTGTTGCAGAATTTCAGAAGTCTGACAAATACGATTATTATTTCTCCTCGTCGTTGGGGAAAATCATCGCTAGTAACGCATGCTGCCAAACAACTCCTAGCGTCTGAAGGAGATGTGAAATTATGCATGATTGACCTTTTTAACGTGAGGGAAGAAGAGGAGTTTTATACGTTATTGGCGAAAAAAGTTTTAACATCTGTATCTTCCAAGTGGGAAGAAATAGCGATGAATGCCAAAAACTTCCTTGCCCGCTTGATCCCCCGGATTTCTTTTACGGCTGATGTGGAAAGTGAGCTGTCTTTTGGAATTGGGTTGGAGGAATTGAAACGTAATCCGGATGATATTCTGGACTTGGCAGAGGTTTTGGCTGTATCTAAAAATATTCGTTTAATTATTTGTATTGATGAATTTCAGAACGTGGCTAATTTCGGGGATTCTTTGGCGTTTCAAAAGAAGTTGAGGGCCCATTGGCAGCGACACACACACGTTGCTTATTGCTTGTTTGGTAGCAAGCGACACATGTTGATGGATGTTTTTGCGAATGTTTCAATGCCTTTTTATAAGTTTGGAGACTTAATGTTTCTTCAAAAAATAGAAACGGAAGAGTGGGTCCCGTTTATCCGACAAAAATTCCAAACGACTAATAAGGTTATCGAACGGGATGAAATTCAGTTATTGGTGGGATTGGTCGATAAGCACCCGTATTATGTGCAGCAATTGGCTCAACAGGTGTGGCTTAGGACAGAGAAGTTAGTCGTGCCATCTGTTGTTAAGGAAGCGTATAATGGGTTGATTGACCAGTTGAGCCTACTTTTTCTGAATAGCATGGAAACGTTTAGTAATGCCCAGCTCGGTTTTTTGAAGGCATTAATAGCGGGAGAAAGGCAATTAAGTTCAAAACAAACATTGCAGGCTTATCGGATCGGTACTTCCGGAAATGTAGTTAGAATAAAGCAAGCTCTTATGGAACGGGAAGTGATTGATGTGAGAGGAAATGAAATCACATTTCAAGATCCCTTGTTCGAGGCGTGGTTGAAACGGGATTGGTTTAAGTGAAAATGATAGAACTGATTATTTTGTAAGTTACAAAATAGTCAGCCGTTAAATATTACTCCGATTATTATTCTTGTTTTCTCTTTGTAGAAGTGATGTAAGAAATCAAAGATTTTGTGTAAGTTTACACGGTAAAACTTGACAAGTGAATTGGAATACCCAAATATTAATTGATTTTCAACAAGGAAAGTTAGATTTGTTATACCGGAATGTTTATCCGGGATTGATCTTGTATGCCATCAAGTATTTGGGGGAGGAAAGCGAATTTCTGGCAGAGGATTGTGTGCAAAATGCCATTTTTAGTGCTTGGGAAAGAAGAAATAAATTCGATTCCGTGTACACGTTCAAGGCTTTTCTTTACATGGCGATCAAAAATGACATCATTAGTATTCACCGGAAAAATTCAGCCCGGGAGCGGTATGTCCGGGAGTTGGAGGATGCATCTTGTTTTGCCAATTCGGTGATTGATCAAGAGGCTCAGACATTGCTGTATAGCGCTATCGAGGAGTTACCGGAGAAGGCGAGGATTGTTTTTGAAATGAGTTTTATAGAAGGGCTAAAGAATGTGGAGATTGCGGAAAAATTAGGTTTATCTGATAGTTCCGTAAAAAAATACAAAGCGACGGCCTTGGATTTCTTGCGTAAAAAACTAGAACCTTCTTTGTTTTTATTTTTATTTTCAGGGTTATAGAAATTATTCTGAAAAAACTTCAATTTTCTATTGCCCCTTTTAAGGGGAGTTGCGTTATAGGGGGGATTTAAAAATGACCGCATGATGACGCATGAGAATGAAAAATGGTTTCGAATAGCCGGATTACTTGTCCGACAGCGAGTAGGACAGCTTTCTGAAGAAGAACTTCGGGAGCTGGAGGGATGGAGAGAAGTTTCTCCGGAAAATAAGCTGTTGTACGATCGCTGGCAAGATGGAGTATTCCTAGAAGTTGGTTTTAAAAACTACCAAAGAATCGGTCATCGGAAGGCATTACTGGATATGGAGAAGCGAGTGCAGCTCCAACGTAAGAAAGAGGTAAGATTACGGGTTTTACGTTGGGGAGCAGTGGCGGCAGTATTTGTAGTGGCCGTGTTCAGTAGCTTATATTTGTTCGAGAGGGAAACAGAAGAACCTGTAAAGGAACAGGTGGCAATCGTTTTGATGAAACCACAACGTCCCGTGTTAAGGTTAGATGATGGGACTACAATGTTGTTGGATAGTTTGAAGGGGGATTTTGAAGAGGCTGGAATTTTAGTAAAGAAGACCGGAGAATCAACATTGTCTTACTCGGCAGAGAATTTGCCACAGCAAGCGCAATTGGCCTATAATACGATTGAAGTTCCCAAGGGGGCCGAGTTTGACTTGATTTTGTCCGATGGAACCCGAGTTTGGCTGAATGCCGATTCTAAATTGAAATATCCGGTTACTTTTGGAAATGATAAACGAGAGGTGGAATTAGAGGGAGAGGGGTATTTTAAAGTGACGAAGGATGAGAGAAAGCCTTTCCGTGTTGTCGTGAAAAAACAGACTGTGGAAGTGTTAGGAACGGAGTTTAACGTGGATGCCTATCCGGGAGAGAAGAACATTTATACCACTTTGGTCAGTGGGAAAGTGAAGGTGGATGCCGACGGTCAGACCGTGATTCTTGATCCGGGAATGCAATCCGTGGTGAATGATGAAAAGATGTACACCCGGAAGGTAAACGTGGCGGAGGTCATAAGCTGGCGAAACGGGATGTTCGTGTTGGAGAATCATACCTTGGAGGAGATTATGTCGAAACTGGCTCGTTGGTACGATTTTACGGTTTTCTATCAGAATGCGTCTTTAAAGGAGGCTACGTTTAAGGGTAAAATTCCTCGTTATGCTTCTTTCGAGTCGGTTTTGGATATATTGGAGAAAACGGGTGAAGTGAAGTTTAACGTGAAAAATCAATCTGTTACTGTTTATCAATAAATAAAAAAGGGGAATTTGGTCGATTCCCCCTTTACCAAACATCTGTTGGTCGCAGATGAATGTTTAATGTAATACTTTACAAATGTATGAAAAAAAAGAGTATGACGTGTAGTCTTCTTGGGAGAAGATTGCGAAAAATTCTGTTAGTTATGACATTGAAAGTTCTTATTTTGCTTGTCACGTTTGGTTCTGTTAGTGCCATGGGTTACTCGCAAGAACAAAAAATGGATGTGGTATTCCATGACGAGATGCTTGAAAACGTGCTGGAATATTTAAAGGCGAACACGGATTACGAGTTCGTGTATCGTAGAGAAAGTTTGGGAAATCTCAAAGTGAAGAGTGTTGAATTGAAAGATGCGACATTGAAACAGGTTTTGGATCAAGTGTTACGTCAGAATGGTTTTGATTACGAGATTGTCGATAAAATCGTGATTGTCCGTAAGCTTGCCTTGAATCAACAAAAAAAGGAAATCAAGATTACCGGTCGGGTGACGGATGAGAAAGGGGAAGCTTTACCGGGGGTAACCGTGATTGTGAAAGGAACTCAACTGGGAACGGCTACCGGCATGGATGGAAAATATTCATTGACATTACCCGAGGGAAAAGAAAATCATATTTTGGTTTTCACCATGGTCGGTATGGAGACGAAAGAGGTGGTGGTGGGCAAACAGACTGGAATTAACGTTGTAATGAAGGATGTCGTGAGTGAGTTGGATGACGTGATTGTAACGGGATATTATACTCAGGCAAAAAATAGTTTTACCGGGGCTGCCCGTACGATCACGGCGGAGGAATTGCAACAGGGTGGAAATCAGAATATCCTGAGTGCTTTGCAAAATATTGATCCATCGTTTGTGAAGTTAGCGAATAACCAGATGGGTTCGAATCCGAATGCCATTCCGGATTTCCAGATCCGGGGAGCCGGGAGTATTAGCGGGGTTCGGGACGAGTATTCCGGGAATCCCAATATGCCGGTATTTATTGTTGACGGGTTTGAAACTACCGCGGAGAAAGTGTTTGATATGGATCCTTATCGGGTGGCCACGATCACGTTATTGAAAGATGCCGCGGCCACGGCTATCTACGGTTCTCGGGCCTCGAACGGGGTGGTGGTTATCACGACGGTGGCTCCTGCCGGTGGGAAGATGTCGGTAAGTTATAATGGGGATATGACTTTTTATGCGGCTGATCTGACGGACTATAATTTGTGTAATGCCGAAGAGAAACTGAACTTGGAAGTATTGTCAGGAATGTATGATATTTCCAAACGACTTCATTATACTCAGGATAAATTCTCCGATAAGGTGTACATGGATGAGGCTTATAATCAGCGTTTAGCTAATGTCCGGGAAGGTGTAAATACCTATTGGTTGGACAAACCGTTGAATAACGTGACGCTTGCTCATAAACACTCTTTGCGATTGGATGGGGGAAACGATTATATCCGTTATGCGATGGAGGTGAATTATAATAATACTCCCGGTGTGATGAAGGAGTCCGGGCGTGAACGTATCGGGTTGGGGATGGAATTACAATATATCTATAAAGGATTGACTTTTAGGAATCAGTTGAATTATTCCCGGGTAAAGGCAAAGAACTCTCCTTATGGAAGTTTCAGTGAATACACGAAAATGAATCCTTACGTGAAATACAAGGATGAAGAGGGTAATTTGATTTACACGGTGGATCAGGATGATCGTTGGCATCCGACAGTTCGAAGTTTGTTTATTTATAACCCTTTGTATAACGCGACTTTAAACGTGACGGACGAGTCCGGGTATAATGATTTGACGAATTTGTTCGGGATCGATTGGTATATTTTGGAAGGATTACGTTTGAAGGGCAGTTTCTCTTTTACGCTTCAAAATACATTCGAGGATGTGTTTAAACCTGCCAAGCATACTGATTTTGCGGAATATACCGGGGATGATTTTGATCGTCGGGGATCCTACACGGCTTCGAGGGGAGATAATTTCAGTTATGATGCCAGTGTCGTTTTGAGCTATTTCTGGCGGCATCAGAAACATGTGATTAATTCAAATCTGGGATGGAATGTGCAGCAAAACCAGACAAAATCATTTACCGTGAGGACGGAAGGTTTTCCGAATGAGAATTTGGACTACATCAGTTTTGCCACTCAATACGAGAAATCGGGTTCTCCGGAGGGGGATGAATATACCTCTCGTTTGGTCGGTTTTCTCGGGAATTTGAATTATAGTTATGACGAGCGTTTCTTGGTGGATCTTTCTTTCCGTGAGGATGCCTCTTCCCAGTTTGGTTCGGATAACCGTTGGGCTCCTTTTTGGTCAGCAGGTTTGGGATGGAATTTGCATCATGAGAAATTTCTGAAGAATGTGAATTGGCTGCAACAATTAAAGATCAGGGGTTCGTACGGGTTGACCGGAAGTCAGAATTATGACCCGTATCAGGCGATAACAACTTACGGGTACCTGACTGGGGAACGTTATCACTACGCCGTGGGGGCGATCGTGATGGCGATGGGAAACCGGGATCTTTCATGGCAACGTACGTTACAACAGAATTATGGTGTGGATTTGACCCTGTGGGGCGATCGGATTGATTTGTCCGCAGATTATTATATCAAGACTTCCAAAGATGTGTTAACGGCCGTAACCTTGCCACCGTCTTTAGGCTTTTCTTCTTACATGGATAATTTGGGAGAAGTGGAAAACCGGGGATGGGAGTTAAACCTGAAGGTGGCTATTTTGAAAAATCAGAAAAACTCTCTTTATTGGAGCGTGAACGGGTCTGCGATTCATAACAAGAATAAATTGTTGAAGATCTCAAATGCCTTGCGGGCTTACAACGAGACACAGGATGAGTTGACAGCAACGGGAGAACAGAAGGATGGCGTGAATCGCCCGAGGGTTCGTTACATGGAAGGAGCTTCCATGAATTCTATCTGGGTGAACCAATCGTTGGGAATCGATCCGGCTACCGGTAATGAAATATTTAAAGCCCGGAATGGCGACATCGTGTCGGAATGGTCAACAGCCAATTATGTCATTGGCGGGTGTACGGATTCGGATGTGGAAGGGACTTTCGGTACAAATTTTACGTGGAAAGGCCTGTCGTTGAACATGACTTTCCGGTATCGAATTGGGGGGCAAATGTATAATCAAACGTTAGTGGATAAGGTGCAGGACGTGGATTTGCGTTATAACGTGGATCGCCGGGCTTTCGAAGAACGTTGGCAAAAACCGGGTGATAAGGTACGTTTCGCGGCATTCTCGGAGACTTATGACGGGATGAATGTCGGCTATGTCACCCGTCCTACATCCCGTTTTGTTGAGGATTATAATTATTTGGAACTGGCGACTTTGAATGTGGCATACGAATTTGGCGTGGCCCGTTTGAAACGATTGGGAATTAAGCGCTTGAAAGCGATGTTTTATATGAATGACGTGTTCCATGCTTCCTCTGTAAAACAGGAAAGGGGAATAGACTATCCTTTTGCCCGTAATTTCAGTATCGGTTTGCAAGTCAGGTTTTAACAAAATGAAAAAATGGATGTTATGAAGAAGATATTTAGATATGCTGCATTACTAGTGTTGTTATTTTGCATGGGATGTAGCGATTGGCTGGATGTACGTCCTAAATCTCAAGTGAAGGAAGATGATCTTTTCACGTCGGAGTCGGGATTCCGGGATGCGTTGATTGGTATATATGCCTTGATGGGACGTACGGATACTTATGGAGGGAACTCCACGATGGGATTCTTGGACATATTGTCACAGACCTATTCATCGGTCGTGTACGATTATAATAAAGCGCTGGTATATGATTATCAAGATGAAACTATAAAAAAAGTGGTGGACACACTTTGGAGTTCTAATTACTACGCGATTGCGAATTGTAATTATCTATTACAAAACATCTCTAAACACGGTGGTGTTTTGAGTGAAAAGGTCCGTCCCTTGGTTGAGGGAGAGGCTTTGGCATTACGGGCTTTCTTGCATTTTGACCTTTTGCGGGGATTCGCACCTTCTTATAAGATGGGAGCGAACGATCCGGGGATTCCTTACGTGAAAGAGGCGACTAATCAGGTCGTGACGCGATCAACCGTTGCTGCGACGTTGGATTTGATTCTAGGAGATTTAAAGAAAGCGCAAGAGTTATTGCGTCCGGTGGATCCGATCGGCCCGTCGTTTGGAGAGTACGAAGAGGAGGACGAGTACTCGGCGGATGATTATGTCACGGATGACGGGTTCTGGTTGTATCGTAAATCCCGTTTCAACTATTATGGGGTGACGGCTTTGATGGCCCGGGTGTACTTGTACAAGGAGGACATGACGAACGCTTTGGCGTGTGCCGAAGAGGTGATCCATTCGGGACGTTTTGCCTGTGTCACGGATAAGATTTTACAGGACGAACCCTCTAAATATACTTTTGTTGAGAGTGTAGGACGGCATGAGTATATCACCTCCCTTTACGTTTACGATTTGAAAAAAGGGCGTTCAGACTTGTATTTTAAAGATTTGGCAACTTATGCCTGTGTTGTCGGGGAAGAACGAAAATTGGGAATCTTTGGAGGAACGGGATTGGATCTTGATGTACGGAGTAAGCGATTGTTCGATATTCCTTCGGGTTCCAAAACAGAGTACGTGATCAAGTATATCACGGGTAACCGGATTCCTTTGTTGAAATTGTCGGAAATGTACTTGATCGCGGCAGAGGCTTCCGGGGATATACGTTTTCTTGAAACATTACGCGGTTTCCGGGGATATGCGGGAAATCCTTTACCGGCTGATGCCAATTTATTGGAAGAACTCCGGAAAGAATACCAGAAAGAATTTATCGCGGAGGGGCAGCTCTTTTATTTCTATAAACGGCAAAACATGACAACAATTCCTTTCACGGCACAAATGATGAACCGGGCAACATATGTATTCCCGATGCCGGATAATGAATTGGAATTTGGTAATATTCAATAAAATGGATACTATGAAAAAGATATATTATATAATTCTAGGATTATTGGTCGGGTTGGTTGCTTGTCAAGAGAATGATAAAACAGATTTCGATAGTAACGGGGCTGTTTATTTTCAGGTAAACCAAGGTTCATGGAGTGACACGAGGGATAGTATTGTGTACTCTTTTGCGGGGAAAGACGGTGATTCGCAGACGTTGAACGTACAGGTCAACCTGATGGGGGGGGCCGTGAATTACGAACGTCATGTTCGGGTGGTTGTTAATTCGGGAAAGACGACGGCTCAAGAAGGGATACATTATGCGGCGTTGGAGGAAGAGTATATTCTTCCGGCGGAGGCTTTTAGTATGAATATACCCGTCGTCTTGTATAATAAAGATCCTCGTTTGGAGGAAGAGGCTTTTCAGTTAGTTCTGGACTTGGAACCTTCGGATGATTTGGAACTGGGGCTTACAGCCCGTACAACGGTACGGGTGATTATTACCAATATCCTGACACGTCCTTATTACTGGGAAGATATGTATATGGATTACATTTTCGGACCTTATTCTAGGGTAAAACATGAATATTGCATCCGGGAGCTGGGGATGGATTTTCCACAGACTCTTGACGAGTATGGAAATAATTACGAGGCTTGGCAGGCTTACGGAAAATATATGGATAACTTTTTCTATGAAAATTATCCGATTTTAGACGAGAATGGCCTTGCTATCGAACCTTGGTTGTAAAATTAACATGTAAAATGATGAAAAAGATTCAACTGATTATATGGAGTATTCTAGTACTTTGCGTGGGTGCTTGTACGGAAGATAAAGGGGATTATGATTATACCCCGTTGAATGATTTAGTTGTTCAAGGGATAGAGAAAGACTATACCGTGGAACAATTCTCATCCTTGAAAATCCCGGTGACAATAACCGCGAAAGATGGATTTTCGGAGGATCGTTACGAGTATTTGTGGTATATCTGGCGAGTAAATAATGCCGCGGACCCGGATACGCTTTCTTTCAAAAAGGATTTGGATATTGAAGTCGAATCTGTTACTGGGGAGTACTCGATGAGATACATTGTAACAGACAAGGAAACCGGAGTTTTCTATTCCACGCGAACGGATCTGACGATTGTCAATTCCTATTCCAAGGGATTGATGGCATTGAGCGAGGTGGAAGGTAATGCTAACGTGACATTTATCAATGTTGTGAATACGGTCACGGAAGATGCTTACGAGAAAGTGAACGGGGAAATAGCCGGAAGGTCTCCCCGGGGAATTTTTTACACGGGCGAGGGTGAATTTACCAAAGGATTGGTTGTCATATCAACAGGTGATGGATCAAAGGCGATAGAGCCTACGGATTTTTCTTACATGATGGACTTCTCCGAGATGTTTTATTTCGCCCCGGATCCATGCGTGATGGAGTGTCTGTGTAAAAATATGTATGGGTTCGACGAATATGTCATTATAAATGGAAGAGTATATAATCGTTATCTTTCTTTTGTTGAGGATATGTTTGTTAAATATGATCCGCAGGTAAAGGGAGATTATGAGGCGGCACCATTTTCCATCTACGAGTCGAATGATCCTTTTTTCTATGATCAAAAAGGTAAGCGATTTATATACAATAATTACGGGGCAATGATTTCCGTGGAACCGGCGTCAGGTGTTTTCAATCCGGCAGAGATGGAGGCCACGATGGTTTATGGGGCAGCTTTCGAGGATAACGTGCGGGCGGTGATGGAGGATGCTGACGGGCGTCGTTTCGTGATCGCGGCCCAAAAGAGAGTGGAATACGATGATGAGTCTTATGATTCTTATATTCGGGTTATTCCGATTCGGAAGGTCGATTTGAACCAGACCGGTATTGCGGAGGCTACTTGTTTTGCCGTTTCCTCTAAAGATGTTGATTTCCTTTATTATGGTTATCAGGATAAAGTGGTATGCGTGAGTACTGTAACCGGAAACGTGCTGGCTACTTACGACGGGTTTGAGGATGGATGCACGATAGATTATATCGAGTTCGACCGTTCCGAAAACCCGGATCGTTTGTACGTGGGTGTGAGTGACGGTTCCGGGAAAGCGAAATCCGGTTCTATTTATTATTTAAAGATGAATAGTAACGGGAGTTTGGAAGAGGAAAACCACTTTAGTAACGTGTGTGGTAAAGTTGTCGATTTTGAATATAAGAAATAAGATGAATCGTTTGTATATTCTAGTGATATTGATCGTTTGTATGGCTTGTCAATCAAGCTATCAAACGACGTTAAAAGGCGTGATCAAGAATTATGATGGCGCTTTGGTTAGAATCGCTGTTCAGGGAAGCTTGAAACGAGACACGCTGAAAGTGAACGAAAAAGGGGAATTTCAGTATATTCCCGTTGTTCCTCAAAAGGGGGAGGTGTACGAGTTGTTCGTGAAGGGTTATCGTCCGGGAGTTCCGTTATTTTTGTCGGGAGGTGATCAGGTGAATGTTGAGATAACTTTGTTGCCGGAACAAGTGGTGGAGTGCGTTTTTTCCGGTGACAGGGAAAGGGAGAACGAGTATTTGGCCGCTTTGTATGCGATTGAAGATTCACGGGAATGGTATTCTCCGGAGGTAACAACTCTTGCGTTCAAGGATTTCAAATTAAGAACAGACGAAAAAGAAAAGCAATTACAAGCTTTAGGGAGCCGGATTAAAGATCAGGATGTGCGGGAGCGTTTGGTTCGGCAGGCTTATCTCTGTTTTCAGGTCCGTCGGGTTTCATGGTATTGCTCCGGTTCACGGGAGAATGTGGATGATCCGGATTTTCCTACGTTCGTGGCGACAATTAATCTTAACGATTCGTTGACTTGTAGCGAGGAACTTTTAGAGTACGTGATCGGTTGGCATTTAAGTCAGGATACAAGCCGGGACTGGAGCGATTACCCGAGGAAAAGCCTAGAGCTGGTTGGGCGATTGATAACTGACCGGGCGATGAAAAATTACCACCTGACTTCCATGTTCCGAAAATACTTGAATCAATCCGTGGCGTTAAGTTTACAAGAGGCCTATGAGCTATATAATACCTTGTGTACGGACGAAAATTTGAAGAGGGGAGTTGGTGAAGAATATAAAGAATATGTCCGTGTGAATGGAAATTTGATGAAAGGGAGCGTGGCTCCGGATTTTGAAATGACGGGAGTGACCGGGGAAAAGTGCAGGTTATCAGATTTTAAGGGGAAAGTTCTTTTGGTTGACGTCTGGGCCACGTGGTGCGCTCCTTGTCGTGAAGAGTTGCCTTATATGGCGAAATTGAAGGAGTATTTTAAAAAGGACAACCGGATTGAGATTATCAGCGTGGCGGTGGATAATAACACGAATACTTGGAAAAAGTTTTTAGAGAAGGAGAAACCGACTTGGAAACAATACATCGTGGATAAAAAGACCAATGATTTTCTGGAAAAAGAGTATCGGATTGTCGGGATCCCCCATTTTATGCTGTTAGATCAGGAGGGACGTTTTATTGCTTATTCGTTTGTTCGTCCTTCTGAACCGGAGTGTGTTGAATTATTAGAAAAACATTTAAATTGAATATGATGATGAAAAATTTATTTATGATATTATGCTCCTTCTTCCTGTTCGTGGGAGTTAGCGGGGTGGCAAAAGGTATGAACGACGGTCAAATTCGGGGAAAAATCAAGGATTTTACCGGGGGTGACGTGATGGTAATTTATTACGTGGGGCAGGAAATGAAAGTGGACACGCTTCAAGTAAGCGATGCGGGAGTATTTGTCTATGACGTGAAAATTGATGAGCCGTCCCGGGCTTTTCTGGTATTTGAAAATTATGGTTGTTCGGTGGATCTTTTCCTTGAGAGCGGAATGGACGCGGACCTTGACATTTCTTTCCATACCGAAAAATATGAGGAAAGTGATATTTATGTTCCGGATGTTACCTACACGGGAGATAATGCCGATTGCTATCATTTCATGAGAGATAGTGATGGTTGGGAATATGAATCATGGCCTTTTGAACGTTTGGATACCATGAGTTTTGCCGATTATCGAGAAGGTTACCTAGAAAACGTCGATCAAGTTAAGTCCGACTTGATGAAAGTGAAAAGTCCGGCTTTTAAAAGGGTGATGGTGGACATGATTGACCAATCAATACCCGCGAATTTATTCCGTCATGCTTGGTCAAAACCCCGGGAAGACGCTGATTTTGTTCGTTGGGTAGAGGCATTCGACCGGAATGATCCGGATAATATGGAGATGGCCGAGAGATATGTTCGCTGGTATCTTCAACGTCATCCGGCAGGAAAAGAACAAAATAGAGTTGTGTATCATTTGAATGCCTTGACTCAAATATTCACGAATCAGGAAATCATTAATGACATGGCCAATAGTCTTGTTGATTATTATTTAAAACAAGCTCCAAAAGATATGACCGAGGTGTTCGAGGTTTATAAACGGGTTTCCACTGACACGGTAGATCACTCCGAGATGCAGAAAGTGTATGATCACTATATAAACATGATGCCCGGTGCGCCGGCTATTGATTTTGAGATGACAGATGTTAATGGGAAAAAATGTCATTTGTCCGATTTTAAGGGGAAAGCTGTTTATATTGACGTGTGGGCTACTTGGTGCGGACCATGTTGCATGGAAATTCCTTATATGGAGAAATTGGTGAAACATTATGCCAAGAATAAGAAGATTGAATTTCTGAGTATCTCGTTGGACGAGAATCAAAAGAAATGGAAAAAGAAACTGGCAGCAGATAAACCGGAATGGAAACAATTTATTTGCCCGGATAATTTCCAATCGACCCTATGTCAAGAGTATGATATTGATGGAATTCCCCGTTTCTTATTCTTCGATAAGAAAGGAAGAATTATTTCCTTGGAAGCTCCAAGACCCTCTTCTTCCAAGATTATAGAGTATATTAATCAGCATATTAAATAATAGGTGATGTATCCCTTATCCCCGGCAAAAGCCGGGGATATAGTGGCCCGAAATATTATTCTTGAGCATGAATAGGCTCGTTATTGGCCCGGTTGACGGGATATTCGAGTATGTTATTTTTGTTTTCTATCTGTTAAAATGGCGGCGATAATCGGGCGAGCATCTAGGTCCCAGTCGGGATTCGCCTTCGGCGAGTTACAGGTTAGCAAGTGACAGGTTTCATCAACTTTTATCTTTTAGTTTTCCTAAGGATGGAAGAGGGTACTTCCGGGATACTCTTGGATCACTTCCGGTTCATTCTCGGTCTTTGGTTGCTTGTGAGCGAGAGTGTAACGAAGGTGTACCGAGAGTGAACCGAAGGTGATCCCTATCTTCTACGGTTCTTCCCCGGTATTTCCCTAGGAATTGCATTTTGACAGATCTCGTTATTCGTGTCTGAAACATCAAGATTTCCAAGCTAAATGTATGTATTTGGACGGGGGAGGAGGCGCTACATTGAAACATTGGAGCGTGTTCTCACGGCGGTTTTCTCTCTCGTGTAATGCTATACTCGTATTATTCAGGGATATAAATCTGTTCTTATATCGAACTCACGTTAATATAAATTGATATTCAAGTAAAATATTCATACTTTTGCTTGTAGAAGTTTAAACACGAGAATAATCATGAGTACGAGAGCAAGTATTGTATTAAAGTTGAAAGACGAAGATATTGGTAAAAAGATGAAATTTGAACCTTCACGTCTACCACTTGGAATTACTTGTGATATGGCTGGGGTGGATAAAGTAGAGTGGGTTGAATTGTCTAAAAGGTACATTATGATCTATCATAATTACGATAGTTATCCATCGGGAATGGGCGTGTATTTGTATTATATCTATAATGATTACGATAAGATTATAAATCTATTATTAGGTGGTAATGTATCTTCTATTCTTGGAACGATGCTGATGCAATATATTTGTTATCCGGATGGCGTTTGGGCTGATGAAAAACCAATAGTGTATGATGAAATGCCAGAAAAGGAGGAAGATTACATTTACTTGTTTGAAAATGGAATTTGGTATCTTAAAATTAACAGGTACCCAGAATGGGTAGATTTGGAAATGGTTTTGAGAGCGGAAAGAGATAAATTGTTGAACGAGTGATTCTTTTTTCAGACTCATTTGAAAATACTTTTGAGTCAATTGATGCCTTGATTGGTTATGCAGGTCGTGTAGAAAACAAAAGAAATTGTGCTGGAAATATGTGCGGAGGTCTCTTTGTGGGTAGAGAACTTAAGGCCTTGCGCAGGAATAAATCCTGTTTAATTTTTTCAACTTGTTCCTGTTTTAGGGCTAACTTTACATTCTTTATCAGTCTATAAACTTTATCCACTATATAGGGTTTTGTTTGTTGGAAAGAATGTTTTATATTTGTCCGTGATCATTTGGACGAAAGGGTTTTAATTTGGTACGGGAAGATATTTATCAAGAGTTGTATTTAGCTATTACGGAATTACCTGAAGATTGCAGGGAGATATTTTGGTTATACTTTCAAGGTAGGAATAACAAGGAAATTGCAGAAATTCTTTCTCTTCCGGAAAAAGACGTGCGAGCTTGTAAAAGGGAGGCTATTTATAGATTAAAGAGTCGCCTAGGTGGTTTATTTTTCTGGTTGCAGATCATGAGAATCGTGTGAGATGAATGAAGTCGTACCGATGAAAGTACGACTTCATTTATTTTCTAAGGTAAGTACTGATAACTTAGTTTCTCGCTGATTTCCATATTATTTTTGATCGGTAGAATGGTGAAACTCCAGTGGTAATCTTTGTTTGTCGGGAGCTTGTATTTGGGGTAAGGTTGAGAACCCCAGCTATCGTCCCCGGCAACACCCATCATACGGTGATCCAAGCATACTTCCACGAAATTGCGGGGGAAAATGTCATTGACGTGCGTTTGTTTGGGTTTCCGGTTTTTCGCCATGAGCGGGTCATGGGATTCTCCTTGCGTGAAGTTTTGCCATTGGTACGGGCGATTGGATTCTTCCCCGTCGAAATCTTCAATCCGGTTGCGGGAAACGTTAAACTCCATGAAGTTCGAGTCGGCAATAAACAGGAGGCCCTTCCCGGTTTTATCCGTGAGTGCCAGCCAGCGGGTTTCTGTCTTGTGGCCGTTTTCTTGTGGCCGTACGTATGGAACGTATTGTTGCTCGGCCGTACTTTTGTAATGGCCGATAAGCGTTCCGTTATTCCGGTCACAATAGTTTTCCTCGGGACCCCGTCCGAGATATTCCAGTTGATTTATGTCCGTGGGGATTCTGAAACGTACTCCGATTCGGGGAAGTTCGGGGGCATCCGGTTGTGTTTCTAGATGGCAGGCCACGTGGATCATGCCTGACGGGTATAGCGTGTAAGACACGTGGTATTTGCTATTGGTTTCTTGAAGTCTGTACGTGATGGTTAGGTTCGTGTTTGTCGCGGAAGTAGAGGTTCTGATCCCGGCAATCTTAAAATTCTTGCTTGCTTGTTTCCAGCCTTGTTGACGATTCGGCATTCCATTGCCATAATCGTTGTCCGTGGGTCCCCGCCAGAAGTTGGGTTGGAACCCGAAATCTTCGGCAATGTATTGAATGCCATTGGTCCGGTAGGAAGTCACGTATCCTTTCTGTTTGTTAAACACGAAGTCGATATTCGTGCCGGATATATGGATTTCCGGTCCGTTCTCTTCCATGGCTAGTGTTTTTTCAGGGGTAGGGCGGAACACGGGCGCCGGGGTGTAATCCGGTAACCTGAATTGTTCCGAGGCCACGATGTAGCTGGCAGGAATAGAGAGATTCGCTTGTTTGGACTTCACGTAGAGGTTCAGGAAATACTCCGTTCCGGGTTTATTCTTCACGTTCCTGAGTGGAATCGTGAGCTGTTTGTTTGCCCCGGGGGCGAGATGTTGCGTGGGCAGGGTTCCGGACTGTACGGTTTCCGTGTTTGCCTGTATCGTGTACTCGATCGTGTATTGATTCAAGTTCGTGAAATCGTATCGATTTTCTACCCGGATGATTCCTTTTCTCAGATCAACGGGTTGAAACCACACGTACTGGTAGACCTTTTTTACTTCGGTTAAACCGGGGTGCGGTTCTCTATCAGGGCCAACCACTCCGTTACACAAAAAGTTCCCGTCAGACGGGGAGTTTTCTCCGAAATCTCCACCGTATGCCCAGAACGGGGTTCCTTCTTCATCTTTCACGAGGATTCCTTGGTCAATCCAATCCCAGATGAACCCGCCTTGCAAATTGGGGTAACGATAGATCACATTCCAGAGGTCCATGAGGTTCCCGGTACTGTTTCCCATGGCATGGGCATATTCCGACATGATATAAGGGCGATCCGTTTGCGTGTTGCCCCATTTCTCCAGCGTGGTTGCACCCGGGTATTGCGGGCAGTAGATGTCCGTGTTCCATTCGAGAAGGGCTCTCTCGTACTGTACGGGACGTGTCGTGTCCTTGGATTTTAGCCAATTGTAAGTCATGTAGAAGTTATACCCGTTCCCGGCTTCATTCCCCAGAGACCAGAACGTGACGCAGGGATAATTCTTCCCGGTTTCGTACATGTTCATGGTCCGATCTATATGGGCGTTCAGCCAGTTCGGGTTATTTCCTAATGTTCTTCCCTTGCGAAGGTCGTAGCCCATGCCGTGGGATTCTATATTCGCCTCGTTGCAAACGTAGAATCCGTATTCATCACAAAGTTCGTAAAAGCGCCTTTGTTGGGGGTAATGGCAGCATCGTATGGCGTTAATATTATGACGTTTCATGTTCTCGAAATCCTTGCGCATATCCGCCTCGCTGAGAACGTGACCCGTGTGCTCGTTGTGTTCATGATAATTCACGCCTTTAATCAGTACGGCACGACCGTTTACTAGGAATTGGTTCCCCCGGATTTCCAGCTTTCGGAAACCGACCCGGAAAGGAATGATTTCCGGGTTTTTCCCCGGTTGTTCGATCCGGATAAACAGCTGGTGCAGGTTTGGGGTTTCGGCTGTCCACGGGGCGACTTGAGCAATCTTCGCATCGAAATGGACTGTTGCAATGGAATCTATTTTAATGGTTTGTGTCCCTTCTGCCACTCGTGTTCCCGAGGTGCTTTCCAGTTGGTAGGACACTGTGGCTTGAGCCGTTTGCCGGGGATTGGCGTTTACCAAGAATAAATCCAGCCCGAAAAGTCCGTTCTTGTACGTGCTGTCCAGATCCTGACGGATGGAGAAATCCCGAAGATGCACGGGGGATTGTGCGAACAAGTAAACGTCCCGTTCGATCCCACTGATTCTCCAAAAGTCCTGACATTCCAGATAACTTCCCGTTGACCACCTATATACTTCAAGAGCGATAAGGTTACGCCCCGGTTTTAGGTAGCGGGTAATGTTATATTCCACGGCTGTCTTGGAATCCTCACTATACCCGACTTTTGTGCCGTTCACGTACAGGTAGCAACCCGATTTTACTGCACCGATGTGCAAGAATATCTCTTTCCCGTTCCATTGTTCGGGTATCTCGATGTATTTCCGGTAAGATCCCACTGGATTTTCCTCCGGTAGAAGAGGTGGTTGCGGGTTACGGGGACAGAATTCGTAAGGGTGATTCGTGTAAAGTGCGTTTCCGTAACCGTTTACTTCCCAGTTTGCCGGGACGTCAATCTCTCCCCATGCAGAATCGTCGAAATCTGTTTTATAGAAGTTCATTGGGCGTTTTTTGTAGGAAGGAACCCAGTTGAATTTCCATTTCCCGTTGAGCGATTTGTAATCAGGGGATGTGTTGAAATCATTACTCCGAGCTTTATCCACATTACTGTAGGTCATGAATGCCGTCCGGGGATATTCTTTCCCGACAAAGGGTATGGTCTCGTCTTGCCATTCCGGTTTCACTTGCATGAAAGCCGTGGAACAGATTAAACAACAGATAATCGTGGAGAATAGTTTTTTCATCTTGTATGTAGTTTGAGATTTTAGAGTCTAAAGATAGTGTTTTTTTGTTAAAAGTGGTAATCTGTTTCTTCAAACCTTCAATATAGCGTGTGTCAAGAAAATAATTTGAACAGAATGATCATTCATGATGACAAACAAAACTATATCTTTGTTGCCAATTTAATGTAATCATTTACAGTTATGAATGTAAAAGCTAAAGGATACGTGTTAGGGGTCATTGCGGCAGCAACTTACGGGATGAATCCCTTGTTTGCCCTTCCCCTGTACGAGGCGGGGATGAACCCGGATTCAGTTCTTTTTTTCAGGTACTTGTTTGCTATCCCGGTGTTGGGTGCGATGATTAAGTTGCGGGGAAGAGATTTCAAATTGAAGCGAAAAGAAATACTTCCGTTAATTATCATGGGATTGCTGGTGGCACTCTCGTCACTTACCTTGTTTCAGAGTTATAATTACATGGCAGCCGGTATTGCATCGACCTTGTTGTTCGTTTACCCGATCATGGTAGCCTTAATCATGGCCTTTCTCTTTAAAGAGAAACTGACGTTACAAACAATTTTGTGTATCATGCTGGCGTTGGGTGGTATTGCCTTGCTTTACAAGGGGGAGGATGGTTCGGTGTTGAGTCTGACGGGAGTGATTCTCGTTATCGCCTCGGCCTTGTCATATGCCATTTACATTGTCGCTGTGAATAGACCCTTGTTGCGAGAGATTGCGACACTAAAGTTGACATTCTATGTTTTAGTTTTCGGGTTGTCCTTGTTCTTGGTTCGTGTTGATTTCGGGGCCAGTCTGCGTGTGGTAGACACGTGGTATTTGTGGGGTAATCTGGTTGCCTTGGCCGTGTTCCCGACTGCTATATCGTTTCTTTGTACCACTCAGGCCATCCAGTATATCGGTTCGACCCCAACCGCTATCTTAGGGGCTTTGGAGCCTTTGACAGCGGTATTTTTCGGGGTGACGGTTTTCGGGGAACCTTTAACCGTGAGAGTGGGATGTGGTATTATGATGATTGTTTTTGCCGTGACCATTATCGTTGCGGGAAGTAATGTTACGACTTATTTAGTACGTTTTAGGAAACTTTTCCCGAAACTCCCGATAAAGAGAAAGCCGACTTGTTAACTGACAAATAAGAGAGAGGACCGTAATGATATGGTCCTCTCTTTTCATAATTAGTCTTTGTGGGAATTAAGATATTTATTGATTTGATATTCCAAGCTACCTAGTTGATGAAAGCCACTAGCGACGATAATCCCGTGCTGGTCCACCAGTACCTTGTGCGGTATTCCCCGGATTGCATACCAAAGGGCGACAGGATCTTTCCATCCTAACAGGTTGCTCCCGTCTATCCAAGGAATATTTTCTTCTTTATAAGCTTTTTCCCACGCCTCTTTATTGTCATCTAGCGATACGCTGACTACTTCGACGCCTTTTTCATGATAGACTTCATACATCTTTTTAATAGAGGGTATGGTTGCCCGACACGCGCCACACCAAGATGCCCAGAAATCGACAAGAACAAGTTTATGTTTTTTATACACGTCCGAGAATTTTATGGTTTTCCCATCATGCCCTTTCATCTCGAAATCAATACATGGTTTGCCGGGGACATTGATCCTTGAATACTTGATAAACTCGAAGTAACGTTGACAGGTTTCTGTTTTCTGTACCTTGGTTGAAAAACTTTTCAGTTCGGTTTCAAATTCATCTAAGGATAAGAAATTACGTACATAAATATTCAACACTTTCAAGAATCGTTCGTCATCTCTATTCTCTCGAATGGCGTTTTTGGCAAACTCGACCTTTTCTTTTACCAGTACTTGATGTTTTTTATAAATGCTGTCTTTGTAGCCTTGGGAAAAATCGTTTTCACCCCAAATTACTTTTCGATATTCATTCTCTTGTTTCTCGATGAGGGACATCTCCTTTCTGAACACCTCGTACTTGCCCTGTGCGAGTAGATTGGCGAGAGGATAGAACGTTAAAATAATGATTATAAATATGTTATTCATGATGTTTCGGGATTAAATCATTCTTGTTTTTTAGCCACCGCTTGAAATTTACACTGGATCGTCGGGTAGATGGAAGATGATATTTTCACGTTCATAATTCCCCGTCGTCCGTCTTGGTTCTCGAAACCGATGACACTTCCGGTTGTCACTTCGACTTTATCCACGGCTTTCGAGAAGTCCATCCGTTCCAGTTCAGCGTCCCCAGCAAGGTCAAAATTGACAGCATCCAATGGGATGAACTTTGTCGTTCGCATGGTTGATGCATCATAATCCATTCCGTCTGCCACGAACAGGTTTTGCGTTTCCTTGTTGGCCGGGTTCAGGAAATAGTGTTTCCCGTCGCTTGCCGTGTAGGCCGCCACGTCGATCTCGTCCTTGTGTGTCCCGAAACTGCTATTCGAATAGGCCTTGTATTTTGCCGGATTAAAAAACATACTTCCTTGGGTTTTGCCGGCAAGTTTATACAACCATAACCAACTCGTGTTTCGAACATAGTTCACGATCTTGAACGAGGATTTTATACTTCCGGATTTTCCCTTGTCATTATACGCTTTGAAGGTCATGCTAAGCACTTCGCCCACGATGGCTTTGTCATTGGGTACGATAACGGGGTAAATCATCATCACGGTGGAAACGGGACGGGATAAATATCCCTCTTCGTCTACCGTCAGTTCCAGTGTTTCATCCACTAGAGCAAACCGGATAGAATCCTTCAATTCATTGAAATCATGGCTCTTTTCCACGATTTCAATGCGACGTAAAGTAGTCCCGTTGGTCGACGCTATGAACTTGAAACTTATCGTGTCTCCCGGCAGGGCTACCACCGTGTCAACCGTTTCCATTAACGCCATGCTTACTCCATCGGAGGGTTCCAACACGTCACCGAGTGAGCAGGCAACCATCAATGACATAATAATTAATGCTTGGAATCCGTTTTTTAATATATTCATTTTCATCATGTTGTCTGGTATTATAAAGGTTTTTGCTCTACTACGAAATTGTGTTCCAATTCGGCTTTCGGAATAGGGAAACATAATTGATCGTCATGCTCGAAGTTCGGGTTCATGTCTTTCAACTTCCGACGACCGCTTTCGGTATATCTTACGGCGAGATAGAATATAGCCCCGTTTTCCATCCCGATTTCCCGTACATTCTCCCGGAACACCTCTTCCAGCACGTCTGACAGGGAACTGTAATCGGCCGCCTCAAAAGTCGTGTTACCGGAACGAAGACGCAGGACATTCAGCACGTCCAGACAATCCTTTATGGAGGCATTCGTGCGAGCCATGGCCTCGGCCTTGATCAGGTACATCTGGGCTACCCGCATGTAGTACATCGGGCAATCGCCGGACGTGACGTAATGTTTCTTCCACACCTGCGTCTTTCGTGCAGCCGTCCCGTTGCCAAGCATCACGGAGTCGAAAGTCGCCTCATAACGCTTATCGTCTTGGGTCAGAATCTCGAAATACATCTCTGTCGGTTTATAGGTTGCACCACCGAACATTTTGAACAGGCTGCCCACGTTATCATCCATGCTAGGTGGAGTCTTGATATGTCTCGTGAACATCAACTCTTTTGAAGAATACCCGTTGGCAAAAATATCTCCGTATTTGTCTTCCAATCCGAACTCATCACTGGCAATCACTTCATTTGCCAATCGAATCGCTTCCGCATAGTCACCCTCTTCTCCGCGATTCATTAGAATATCCGCTTTAAAAGCTTTGGCCGTTGTCGCGCAGGAGCGGTATTTGGAATAAAACCGGGGACCGTGCAGTATCGCGTAGTCGAGGTCCTCGAATATTTTTTCATAACTCTCTTTCACGGAACTGCGTCCCATGCTATTATTCGAGATGGATGAAGGTTCCAGACGGATGATCGGCCCGAGAGGGCTGTTTATATCCCAGAAATACCCGTATCTTCTTAGCAGGAATGCGTGGCCGAATGCACGGGCAAATTTGGCCTCTGCCAGCATTTCCGTTTTCCGGTTCTCGCCAAATAGGTTCTCGGATAATTTTTCCACGTAATAGATGAAATTATTTGCTGCGTTTACCATCTTGTAAGCTAATTCCCAAGGATCGGCAACGTACGAGTATTCTTCAGTCAATTTGAAACCTAGCAGGCCGTCCGTCTCGAATGTTCCCCGGTAGGTCCCAGTTAATAATCCCGTGCGGTACTCGTTGTCGCAAATGTAATTTGCACTCATCGTCCCGTAACCCTGTAAATTCGAGAAGATGCCGTTTAACGCTGTTTCCGCGGAAGTCTCGTTCGTGATTGCGTTTTCCCCGACTAATTCATGCGGGGGAAGTTCATCATCAAACATACTGTCACATCCCGTTATTGTAAAGAGAAACAATAAACTATATAAAAATATCTTGTTCATAATCAAATCATTTAATGGTTACTTTCACTCCGAAATTGAACGTTCTGGTTTTTGGGTAAGCCTCCGTGTCGACCGAGGCTCCTTGGATTGCATCACTGCTCCACGATTCGGGAGAGGGGCCGGGATAGGACGTGAAGGTATACACGTTATTTGCGGAGGCGAAAACACTGATGTTCCCGAATATCTTTGTCTTGTCCACGATATACTTGGGGAACCTGTATTCCAAGTTGACGTTTTGTATTTTAAGATACGAGGCGTTATAGACGGAGAAGTCTGTAAAATCATTGTTGTAGAAATCCAGCCGCACGCACGGGTAATTGCTATCCGGGTTTTCCGGGGTCCAGCGTTTCAGCGCAACGTCCAGCACGTTCGCTGTCCCCGTGGAGGCAAAACAGAATTGATTGGCCTCTGCCGTCCATGCCTTTTGTGCCCCGTAACTGAATGTTCCCTGCACGCTAAGGGTGAGGCCTTTCCAGCTTAAACGGGTGTTGAACCCTCCTTCGAAATCCGGGCGGGAACATCCTAATACGATTTTGTCCTCGTGGTTCCCGTATACTTTATTTACTCGGCCGTCACCGTCCTGATCGACAAATTTCAAATCTCCGGGAATGGTTTTCCGGTAAGAATATTGCTCTTGGTATTGATAGTCCGGGTTCAGTGATTCGTAGTAGTCAATTTCAGCTTGAGAACGGAATACCCCGTCAGTTTCAAATCCATAGATTAATCCCAGTGATTCTCCTTCCCGGATGACCGTGTTACTTAGGTAGGTCTGCCCGGGGGCAGAGATGTATTCTGCATCAAGTCCGGTAATTTTGTTTTTGTTCTTCCCGATATTGAAACCGAAAGACCAATTCCAATCCTTGTTTTGGATGATCGTGGCCGAGATGTCAAATTCCACTCCCTTGTTCTCGATGTTGGCAAAATTCACGCTGGTTGATTCCATCCCGGTACTCAATGCCATGGTGAAAGGGTATAATAGGCCTTTCGTGGTCTTCTTGTAGAAACCTAAGGAACCTCTTATTCTCTGGTTCTTCAAAAAGCCGAAGTCTAACCCTAAATCATATTGTTTGGTCGACTCCCATTTCAATTCGTTATTCCCGATCTGGCTCGGTATCGTTGCCGGCATATTCTGATAATCGGTAGAGGAATACAAGGTTCTCCATCCGTATTCTCCGACCCAACCATTACCCGTTTTTCCCCATCCGGCACGGATTTTCAAAAAAGATAGTCCTTGGGAATCTTTCAAGAAGTTCTCCTCGGAAACGATCCACGCCGCCGCAAATGACGGGAAGGTTCCCCATCTGTATTTCGGGGAGAACTTGGATGAACCGTCCGAACGTATTGTCCCGGTCACGAGGTAACGATCCATGAATTTATACTCGATTCTTCCCACGAAAGATAATAGCACGGATCCGCTGGCACTACCGTTTACCGCCCCGTATTTATAGGGATTAGCTCCTTGCCATATTGCGTTCTGTACGTAGTCATCCGGGAAATCAGTCATGGATAGCGTGTAATACTCCTGTTCCTCGTCGTTATAATTACTTGCCAGCATGGCGGTTAATTTGTGATTCTCTCCAAAATCCTTCATGTAGGACAAGCGTATTTCGAGTTCTTTACTATCGGTTTTGCTATGTGTTTTTCTTCCGAAACCTTTTTGGTCTCCCCAGTAGCCGCTACCTGCCTGTGTGCGGCTGGACTGGTAAGCGTAACGTTCCCCCTTCCGGGTTTGGTACGTGTATTGGGTGATCAGGTTCAGTTCGGGTAAAATTCGAAATTCCAGATTTCCCGTGAGCCGTACGTTGTGATCTTCGCTCTCCGTGGTGTTTTCTTCCATTTCGATAATCGGGTTCACGACATAATAGGTGCGCCCTGAATAGAGATATGAATGTAAATACAAGGAACCGTCGTCATTGTAAGCCTTTATATCGGGACGGGCTTTCGCCGCGGTGGATAGGCCTGCATTATTGCTTAACCTGTCGGATAGAGTTCCGGAGACTTTCACGGTGGCCCGAATCCATTTATTAATATCGGCGTTGAAACCGATGTCATACGTGTATCTCTCGTAATTCGTTCCTTTCACTTGTCCCAGCTCATCCGTGTAGCCCAAAGAGGCGTTATACCCGAAGGAACTGCCGCCTCCCCGGATGGAAACTTTATGCTGCTGTTTGGAACCGTCCCGCATGATGTATTTCATCCACGGGGTATTGGCTTCCCCGAAGAAATCCGATGCGGCAAACGTTGCGTATTTGGAGTATTTGGTAATATCGTCATATCCTTCCGCTTTTGCTCCATTGCGGACGGCCTCCATGACCAGCATTTTGAACTCGTCCGTGGTCAATGTGTTCACGTCGGAAACGAGGCTCGTTATGCTGTAATCATAGCTGTAATTAATTACCGGTTTTTGGTCTCGTCTACCGCCTTTTGTCATGATCATGATGACTCCGGCCGCAGCTCTTGAACCATAAATGGCGGCAGAAGAGGCTCCTTTCAGTATGTCGATACTCTGAATATCATCCGGGTTCAACTCGTTGATGTCAAAATCACTTGTCATCGGGACGTTATCCACCACGATTAAAGGAGAGGTTGCCCCGCTTAGTGACGGGACGCCCCGGATCTCTAACCGGGCAGGGCTACCGGGCGCCCCGTCTCCTGACAGAATGCTCAGACCGGGAATCTGGCCTTGCATCATGTGGGCCACGCTTGTCGCTGTCGATTCTTCGATAATCCGGGAGTCAAAGCTTGCCACTGATCCGGTCAAATCTTTTTTGGTTGTTGTTCCGTAACCGATAACGACAACCTCTTCTACTTCGCTTACATCTTCTTCTAGCACGACATTCAACGTTTGTTGGCCGGTCCACTTTACCTCTTTCGTCTTCATCCCCACGAACGAGAATGATAGGACTAGAGAATCTCGTTTTTCCACGTTCATCACGTATTCACCTTTCACATCCGTGGACACACCGACGGTTGAACCCTTTATCAAGATCGTCACTCCCGGTAGAGGGGTTCCCTCTTTGTCTTTCACGATTCCCCGGATGACGATGGTCTCTTTTTTCGTGTCATTTGTTGGACTTTCTGACATGGAAAGCTTGTTCATTCCCGGGTGATGCCTTGTGTAATTTGCGTTCGACAATAAGGGTAAACAGCATAAAAATGGTAATACGATAAGTCCCCATCCCTTTCGTCTTCGGGGAAATTTTGTTTTCACGAGTGCGAGTACTCTTTTTTGCCTCGCTTTTGTTTGTGGATTTTTTTTCATAATTTTGATTGTTAATTAATAGAAATGTGAATTAATTGACATCAGGGAGTGTATTCTTAGTGTCTGAAGCCAGAATACACTTCCGCTTTTATTTTTCCTTGTTATTAATAATCAGGAATTTTGAGTTCGATTATATGGGTAGCTTCACATTATAAGGCTATTTAGGTGTTCTATTGGGGTATCAACTATAATCTGATGAGGCCTTATCAAGGGTAATATTTTCTGTTTCATAATTGTTTCGTTAAAATGGTTAAAGAATATATGTTTTATTCCTCTATTATTCACAATATTGACAATACAGATGCCTTTTTAAAAGGCATAACTTCCCTTCTGGCATTTCTGCCTCTCCATGAAATTTTCGTTTGTTTTTACATATGCAAACGTGATTAACCGGACGATTTCTTTACGCAATTCAATAGTACAAATATATTGTATGGATATGTCATTACAAAATAATTCATCGAAAAACTTTCCTTTAACATTAAAATAATTTTGAAATGGTAGCAATACAGGATGTGATAGAGGACGTAAAGAAAACGGAAATTGAACTTTTCGTTATCAATAAGGTCAAGGAATTTAGGAAAGCGGCAAAAATGAGTCAAAGGAAACTCTCGATGGAATTGAGACTAGGTAGTTCGTATGTTAATAGAGCTGAAAATCATAAGCTTAGAGAGAAATATAATTTGAATCATTTGAATGAATTATCGAAAATTTTCAAATGTTCTATTGCGGATTTTCTGCCATCGCCTAATGTGGAAGTTGATACAATTGATCAATATTTGGAATTGCACCCGAAATTAAAAGCTAGAAATGAGAAAATGATTCGGGATGCAGAGGAAAAAGGACGGAAAAAGAGGGAGGAAAAGGAAAAGAAAGGCAAAGCGGGGAGGAAAAAGTAGTAATCTATTGAACTGTTCGTGTTATTACCTAATCCAACCCAAATAAAGTAGTAATTTAACCCAAATAATCTCACTCCCTCAGAGATCATTCGATGCTTATTCAGAACTTAGTCATTCCGTAATGTTTAAGTCACGAGTAAGCATCGAATGAACTTCGAATAAGGGGGATTATTTCCCTAGGTTCTCCGTGGGATTTCCCTTGCTTTTGGTTTGATGGTGATCATGCCGTTTTTGTGATTCGAGATTTAGGATCGTGATTTACTCTCTTGCTGTTACTTTTTTTCGCCCTACCAAAGCTTACATCCTGTTATTATGTCTCCCTTGTCTTTTCGTTATTTCTTCGTTCCTATAGAGCTATGCTTTAACGATAGGATAACGAATAAATAACGGAGATATACAAGAGAAAGTATTGTGTATTAGAGTATTTGTTGAGATACGTCTATTCTTGATCTGTAATTTTGTGATGAGGGGTTGGGGTGACTGAAATAAAGAGATGATTAGGAATAAACTTTTTTAGGATAAGATATTTCTTTCATAGATTAATATTTTATCTTGTTCTGCCGAATCTTTCGCAAAATCTTTTAGTTGTCCCTCTTCCACGAGATCAATTTTCTTGCGGAGAAGGGATTGTAGGGCGTTCACGATGCTAATATATTTGAAAAGAGTAACATTCGCACTCTTGTCAAAACGGACAAGTATATCAATATCACTTTCTTTTGATTCTTCCCCACGAGAGTAAGAGCCAAAAATCCATACCTTTTCCACGGGTTGTAGTGTGAAAAATTCTCTTAGTTTATTGATAATAGTCTGTTTCATACTATTGTTCTCTTTCTGCAAATATAGGCAT
>OBWV01000401.1_pt1 | contig 43425 bp, 54 predicted proteins | sample 1495351 | NCBI WGS metagenome assembly OBWV01 (sample SAMEA2580122, study PRJEB22360) | human gut metagenome | biome: human gut; feature: human-associated habitat; material: faeces | place: Denmark | collected 2008/2010 | reverse complement strand
CCTTGCCAGCCGGAAGGCAGAACAGCAAGGCCGGAGGAGGGAAGCCGGACAGAGGAACCGCAAGGCGGCAGAGGGAACCCGGGAAAAGTAACGAGGTGCTTTTTTCAGACGGCTTTTCAGTGTCCGTTGACTTTGCGCGGACAGAGTGTTACCTTTATAAGAGAATCACTAAATTTCTGAGCAAAGGAGAAGGATATGAAAGAGTATAAGATATTGGAAATAAAGAAAAGCATATTTGAAGATAATGACAGGGAAGCGGATGAACTGCGCAGGGAATTAAAGGCGCAGAAAACCTTTCTGCTGAATCTGATGTCTTCCCCCGGATCGGGAAAGACGACCACTCTGAAAAAGACCATTGCGTTATTAAAGGATGAAATGAAAATCGGCGTTATGGAAGCGGATATTGATTCGGATGTGGATGCCGCTGCTATTTCAGAGACAGGGGTAAAGGTAATCCAGCTTCATACGGGCGGTATGTGTCATCTGGACGCAGGAATGACGAAACAGGGGCTGGAGGCTCTGGAAACAGAGGGGATTGACCTGGCGATTCTGGAAAATGTGGGAAATCTGGTATGCCCCGCGGAATTCGATACCGGCTCATCCAGGAATGCCATGATTCTCAGTGTTCCGGAGGGAGACGATAAGCCCCTGAAGTATCCGTTAATGTTTTCTGTTTCGGATGTCCTTTTGATTAATAAGACAGATGTCCTTCCTTACTTTGAGTTTGATATGGAAGCCTGTATGGAAAGAGCCAGAAAAATAAACCCGGATATTAAAATCATCCCTGTCTGTGCAAGAACAGGGGAGGGGATGGAAGAATGGGCTGACTGGCTCAGACAGCAGGTACGGGAATGGAAGGAGTAAGCCGCCTTGCATGAACTGGGAATTTTAATGGAAATAGTGAAAACGGTGGAAAAGTTTGCCGTGGAGAATCAGGTGGATAAGATAGAAACTCTGGTTCTGCAGATAGGTGAAATTTCGTCCGTTATACCGGAATATATGAAAAAGGTATATCCTGCGGCAGTTGAAGAAACCATGCTGGAGAATGCGGAGCTTGAAATAGAGATTCTGCCGGCAAACGGCCTCTGTCTGGACTGCGGGAAGGAATTTCATGCAACGGTATGCGGCGGAATCTGTCCTGACTGCGGCAGCCGGAATATGAAGCTTGTGAGCGGAAGGGATTTTTTTATTAAGGAGATTGTATGCAGCTGATTCTGCGCCGGATAGCGGGCGATGTGAAACAGTATAAATGGGCGGCAGCGGCATTTCTGATCTATTATTTTGTGGTGAGGTCGGTTTTTCATGCATTCTGCCCCCTGCTTATTCTGACAGGGTTTCCATGTCCTGGCTGCGGTACGACCAGGGCTGTGATTTGTATTTTTACAGGACAGTTTGTAAGAGCCTGGAATCTGAATCCCTGTGCATATCTGTGGGTGATTTTTGGGGTCTGGTTTTGCTGCCGGCGTTATATAATGGGAAAATCAGTCAGAGGTATGACAAAATGGCTTGCGGTGATAGCCGCGGCTATGTTTGCGGTATATCTTTACCGCATGGCGACGGTATTTCCGGGGTATCCTCCCATGTCATTTAAAAGGGATAATATCCTGAACCGGCTGCTTCCCTTTTATAATGATTTATTGCGGCATCTGTTCGGAATATGATAAAATAAAATAACTGTGAAGATACGGAACAGTTACAAGTGGAAAAGAGTCATAAGAAGAGCCGGATGCGATAACAGGAGGTTTGAATGAGCGACAGAGATTGGTTTGGAACGACAGAAGAGACACAGCAGAATAAAGAGGCGGAAGGTATGGCGGAAGATCTGTCTGCTGCGGATAAGGACGGAGAGCAGAAGGCAGAAGCAGAAGCGGCAGGAGCCGAAGCGCCTCAGAATACATCGGATATCCGGCAGGGAGACAGCACCCCTAATCAGGAATATCAGGATGCGGTTTTGCCTGAAGGAAACCAGAATCAGGGAAACGCTAACAGCAATACGGCTCAGGGATATCCGGCGGGAAACAGCCAGTACCGGAATACCGCGGCTTATGGGCAGGGCAATTCTTCCCCTGGCGGGCAGGCTCCCTATAACGGCCCGTATTATCAGGGAAATACCTATGGAAATACGGATACCTGTCAGAACCCCAATATGTATCAGAATCCGAATACCTATCAGAATCCGAATACCTATCAGAATTCAAATACTTATCAGAATCCCGGCCGGAACAGGAACCCTTTTCCCAATGGGAACAGCTATCAGCAGATGAACGGCCAGCCGGGCTATCAGGGCTATTATCCGGAAAGCCCTTATCAGGGGAATCCCATACAGCCCGCAGGACCGGAGGAACCCATGAAAATATCCGACTGGATAGTGACACTGCTTGTGCTGTCCATTCCCTGTGTGGGACTTGTCATGCTGTTCGTATGGGGCTTTGGCGGTACGGAAAATCAGAGCAGAGCTAATTTCTGTAAGGCTGCGCTGATCTGGTCGGCCATTCTTCTGGTTCTGGCATTTATATTCTATATGGTAGTTTTAGCAGGAGTAATATCGGGATTAGGTTAAATGTTCCCGCTGCTCCACCGTCCTGAGGCGCCGCAGGGAAGAATAAGGCCGTTTTCCGCAACAGGCAGTCCTATTTCGTCCGCTTCCACACGGCCTCCCAGGATGGGGGTAATGGTCAGCTGCATCATATAGGAAAGCACGGCGGGCTGCAGTCCCGTAGTGTAGGAGTTGATCAGGAAAAAGCGAGCATCTTTGGAAAGCAGCTGGCTGCACAGTTTTACGAAAGGGAAGATGCTTTCTTCGATTTTCCAGATTTCACCTTTGGGCCCTCTCCCGTAAGAGGGAGGATCCATAATGATGCCGTCATAGGTATTGCCGCGGCGGATTTCCCTCTCCACAAACTTCACACAATCATCTACCAGCCAGCGGATCGGTGCGTCGGAAAGACCGGATGCCGCTGCGTTTTCTTTTGCCCAGGAAACCATTCCCTTGGATGCGTCCACATGAGTGACGTTTGCTCCGGCTTTGGCAGCGCTTAGAGTGGCGCCGCCGGTATAGGCGAAAAGATTGAGCACCTTCAGAGGACGCTTCGAACTGCGGATAATGCCGGAGAACCAGTCCCAGTTTACCGCCTGTTCGGGAAACAGCCCTGTATGCTTGAAGCTGAAGGGCTTGAGGCGGAAAGTGAGTTCCCCGTAATGGATGCTCCATTCTTCCGGGAGGTTAAAAAACTCCCATTCCCCTCCGCCCTTACTGCTGCGGTGGTAATGGCCGTTTTTTTTCTTCCAGCCGGGTGCCTTGCGGGGGGTGTCCCATATAACCTGGGGATCCGGCCGCACCAGGAGATATTCTCCCCAGCGCTCCAGCTTTTCTCCGTTTCCGGTATCCAGTACTTCGTAATCTTTCCAATTATCCGCTTTCCACATATGGCTGCTCCATTCTCCCTTGTATCATCGGTTCATCTATTTCCAGTATACCGCACATCTTTCAGAGAAAAAAACGCCGGTATCCGTATATTCCCATATACTATACACGAACCGCTGCAGGAATGCAACTTTTACACTTGTTTTTTTCGGTACGGGATGATAGAATGCCAGTATACATACAGAAAAAAGAATAGAGAATGATAGAGGTGCGGGCTTTATCAGTACCAGGCGGGCTATGGAACAGGACAGCCGTCCGCCAGGGAAAGGAAAGGCCGCCGAAGAAGGGGTTCCCGGTCCGGGGAATTTTTTCTGGGGCACAGCAGAATATGCGGTGCACTGTCACAAGGATGTGGAGCGCTATCTTGGATAAAATGCTTGTAAGGAATCAGAGACTGTGAATGTGTTTTGTTAGCGCCGCATTCACGGTCTTTTTTTGCGTGTTGGTCACACATCTTAAACAGAGGGGAAAGAGAGGAGTTAGTTGTATGAAGGAAACGGGAAAGAAAATAGGCAGGGGCCTGGTGCTTATGCTTATGCTGGCGGCCATGGCGTCCATGACGGTTCTGGCGGCGGACGGAGATGCTCCGGCACCCGCAATGTATGCCACGTTCGCATCACTGGTACCGCCGGTTGTGGCAATTGTGCTGGCGCTTATTACGAAGGAAGTGTACAGTTCCCTGTTTGTGGGGATCCTGGTGGGAGGACTGTTTTATTCCGGCTTTCAGTTTGAAGGCACTGTCACCCATATTTTTGAAAATGGCTTTATCGCGGTGCTGTCCGACGGTTATAACGTGGGAATCCTGATATTCCTTGTCATATTGGGAGCCATGGTGAGCCTGATGAACCGCGCCGGCGGCTCTGCGGCCTTCGGACGGTGGGCGAAGGAAAAAATCAAAAGCCGTGCGGGAGCCCAGCTGTCCACTATTGTGCTGGGAGTATTGATATTTATTGATGATTATTTTAACTGCCTTACTGTGGGAAGCGTCATGCGTCCCGTGACGGACAGGCATAATGTGTCCAGGGCAAAGCTGGCTTATCTGATTGACGCAACGGCTGCGCCCGTTTGCATTATAGCGCCGATTTCGTCCTGGGCTGCTGCAGTGACAGGCTTCGTGGAAGGCGAGGACGGATTTTCCATATTTATCCGTGCGATCCCTTATAATTTTTATGCCCTGTTTACCATTGCCATGATGATCATTCTTGTGGTCATGAAGTTTGATTACGGCCCCATGGCAGCCCATGAAAAGAATGCCATGAAGGGCGACCTTTTTTCCACAGGGAAAAAGGAAGAAAAAGAGGTGGAGGTGGAAACCGCCAATCCCAACGGAAAGGTCATGGATTTGGTGGTGCCCATCCTTGTTTTGATTATCTGCTGTATTGTCGGCATGATTTATACGGGAGGGTTTTTCTCGGGCGCGGATTTTGTCACCGCCTTTTCCAACAGCGACGCCTCGGTCGGCCTGGCCCTGGGAAGCTTTTTTGCCATGGTTATCACGATTATTTTTTACAGTGTGCGCAGAGTGCTGGGCTTTACAGACTGTATGGCCTGTCTTCCCAATGGCTTTAAAGCCATGGTTCCTGCGATTCTGATTCTTACCTTTGCCTGGACGCTGAAGGCCATGACGGACAGCCTCGGAGCGGCTGAATTCGTCGCAGGGGCTGTGGAACAGGCGGCAGGCGGGCTGATGAACCTGCTTCCGGCCATTATTTTCCTGGTAGGCTGCTTCCTGGCCTTTGCAACAGGTACCAGCTGGGGAACCTTCGGTATCCTGATCCCTATCGTGGTTGCCGTATTTGAAAAATCGGATCCTCAGCTTATGATTATTTCCATTGCAGCCTGTATGGCAGGGGCTGTATGCGGCGATCACTGTTCGCCCATATCAGATACCACGATCATGGCTTCGGCCGGGGCGCAGTGTGATCATGTTAACCATGTCACGACCCAGCTTCCTTATGTGATAACGGTGGCAGCGGTATCCTTTGTGACCTATCTGCTGGCCGGTTTTGTGAAGAGCGTCTGGATAACCCTGCCGGTGGGACTGGCTCTGCTTGTCGGCGTACTCCTGATCATAAAAAACAACCAGAGGGAAAAGAATATGTAATACGTTCTATTATAATAGGAAGAAACAGAAAAAAAGACCCGGAGGAAAGGACGGTTTTGTCCCGGAATCCGGGCTTTTTAACAGAAAAAAGAGATTTATAAAAAAAAATTAAAAAAATTTTATTTTTTAAGAAAAAAAGCTTGCAACTTCAGGAAAATACCAGTATAATAACAAATGCTGTGACATGATAGCGATGAAGCGTGAGGTTGCTGCCTGAAAGGGCGGGTTTTCCGTGGAGCGAATGTCAAGTTAGGAAACTGACGACAAGTCACTGTACAAGCAATGAAGTCTGTTATTAAACAGAAACAACCGCGTGAAAAGTCCTGAAGGAACGGGATGAGGTTCCAACAGTCGCAGACGTATTGATACGTCAAAATTTAGGACACACACGGGAGAGTGTACAGTCACCGCTTGTCGTACTTCAACAAAAAGTGCGAAAAGGAGGCGACTTTTTTTATGGCAAATCAGGTAATGAGAATTACATTGAAAGCTTATGACCATCAGCTTGTTGATGCGTCTGCCAAGAAAATCATCGAAACAGTTAAGAAGAACGGAGCACAGGTGAGCGGACCGGTACCTCTTCCTACTAAGAAGGAAGTAGTTACGATTCTGAGGGCCGTACACAAATACAAAGACTCCAGAGAACAGTTCGAGCAGAGAACCCACAAGAGACTGATTGATATCATTGCTCCTACCAACAAAACGGTAGATGCTCTGCAGAGACTGGAAATGCCTGCCGGTGTTTACATCGACATCAAAATGAAAACCAAATAATCAACACAGCAAACCTCTACAAAGACGTATGAATGGTGTTCGGAGAAAGAACGGCACAGACGTTTTTTCAGGCAGCCTGCAGGACAGGATGCTTCGGCGCGGCAACGCCGTGACTATTCCGCTATGTAGAAAACAAGGAGGTAAAATTCATGAACAAAGCGATTTTAGCTACCAAAGTCGGAATGACTCAGATTTTCAATGAAGATGGTTCCCTGATTCCGGTAACCGTACTTCAGGCCGGCCCCTGTGTAGTAACCCAGATCAAGACTGTTGACAACGATGGCTACAGCGCCGTACAGGTTGGATATGTAGACAAGAAAGAAAGAACAGTCAACAAAGACAAGGGCGGTAAGAAAGAAGTTATTCACAGACATGGTGTTAAGAAGGCTCAGAAGGGCCACTTCGATAAAGCCGGAGTTTCCTGCAAGAGATATGTAAGGGAATTCAAATTTGACAATGCATCCGAATATGCACCGGCTCAGGAAATCAAAGCAGATATTTTTGCTGCCGGAGATAAAGTGGATGCAACCGCTATTTCCAAAGGTAAAGGATTCCAGGGCGCTATCAAGAGACATGGCCAGCACAGAGGACCTATGGCTCATGGTTCCAAATTCCACCGTCATCAGGGTTCCAATGGTGCATGCTCCTCACCGAGCCGTGTATTCAAGGGAAAAGGAATGCCTGGACATATGGGCTGCGTAAAGGTTACCGTTCAGAACCTGGAAGTTGTAAGGGTTGATGCAGAACAGAATCTGCTTTTGGTAAAAGGCGCAGTACCGGGCCCTAAGAAAGCACTGGTAACTATCAAAGAAACCACGAGAATGGATGCTTAAATTAGGGGTGAAAGGAGGAACTAACAATGGCTAACGTAGCTGTTTTTAATATGGAAGGCAAGGAAGTCGGAACGCTCGACTTAAGCGATGCAGTATTCGGCGTTGAAGTGAATGAACACCTGGTACACATGGCAGTCGTTTGGCAGCTTGCCAACAAGCGTCAGGGAACACAGAAGGCAAAGACACGTTCTGAAGTTTCCGGAGGCGGCAGAAAACCTTGGAGACAGAAAGGAACCGGTCATGCAAGACAGGGTTCAACCAGATCTCCTCAGTGGACCGGCGGCGGTGTGGTATTCGCTCCCGTTCCGAGAGATTATTCCTTCAAGCTTAACAAGAAGGAAAAGAGAGCTGCTCTTAAATCTGCATTAACAAGCAGAGTACAGGAAAACAAGCTCATCGTTGTGGATGAATTGAAATTTGACGAAATCAAGACTAAGAACTTCAAGCAGGTTATGGATAACCTGAAAGTGAGCAAAGGCCTTGTAGTAATCAATGAAAATGACAAGAACGTGGTAATGAGCGCAAAGAACATGCCCACCGTCAATACAACTCTGACAAGCACTCTGAATGTATATGATGTAATGAAGGCCGGCACCGTAGTTCTTACCAAGGATGCTGTTAAGACTATCGAGGAGGTGTACGCATAATGGCTGACGTAAAATATTATGATGTCATCCTCAAACCCGTCATCACTGAGAAGAGCATGGCTGGTATGGGAGAAAAGAAATATACTTTCCTTGTTCATCCTGAAGCAAACAAATCCCAGATCAAAGAAGCTGTGGAAAAAATGTTCGAGGGAACCAAGGTTAAGAGCGTAAATACACAGAACTGTGAAGGCAAGAACAGAAGACGCGGAATGGTTGTAGGTAAGACTGCAAAGACCAAGAAAGCGATTGTTCAGCTGACAGAGGAAAGCAAAGATATCGAAATCTTCGCCGGTCTGTAAGAAACGCGAATGCGGGTACGTATGTACTTGCATCAGGAGACACACGGTACGGTTTAAACCCTCCGGACTGCTCCTGCTAAGTGCAAATCAAGCACGACAATAAATGATGAAGAAAAGGAGATAAAATCATGGGAATTAAGACATATAACCCATATACACCTTCCAGAAGAAATATGACTGGCTCCGATTTTTCTGAGATTACAAAGTCAACTCCGGAAAAGAGCCTTTGTGTATCTCTGAAGAAGAATGCCGGCCGTAACAATCAGGGTAAAATCACCGTCAGACATCGCGGCGGCGGAAACAGAAGAAAATACAGAGTTATCGATTTCAAGAGATATAAAGATGATGTTCCGGCAACTGTAATCGGAATCGAGTACGATCCCAACAGAACCGCAAACATCGCACTGATCTGCTATGCAGACGGCGAGAAGGCTTACATCCTTGCTCCGGAAGGACTGAAGGATGGCATGAAAATCATGAACGGCCCTCACGCAGAAGTAAGAATCGGCAATTGCCTTCCTTTATCTGAGATTCCTGTTGGTACCCAGGTACACAACATTGAATTATATCCCGGCAAGGGCGGTCAGCTGGTTCGTTCCGCTGGCAACGGCGCACAGCTGATGGCTAAAGAAGGAAAATATGCAACACTGAGACTTCCCTCCGGTGAAATGAGAATGGTACCCGTTATCTGCCGCGCAACCGTTGGTGTTGTTGGCAACGGCGACCACAACCTTATCAATATTGGTAAAGCAGGACGTAAGCGCCACATGGGAATCCGTCCTACTGTCCGCGGTTCCGTCATGAACCCCAATGACCATCCTCATGGTGGTGGTGAAGGTAAGACCGGTATTGGTCGTCCGGGCCCGAGTACTCCTTGGGGCAAACCTGCACTTGGCTTGAAGACACGTAAGAAGAAAAACAAGTCCAACAAGCTGATTGTAAGAAGAAGAGACGGTAAGGCTATTAAATAAGGAGGAAAGAATCAATGGCTAGATCACTGAAAAAAGGACCGTTTGCTGATGCAAGCATCCTCAAAAAAGTAGATGCAATGAACGCTGCCGGACAGAAACAGGTTATTAAGACCTGGTCCCGCCGTTCTACAATCTTCCCGTCCTTTGTTGGACACACAATCGCTGTCCATGACGGAAGAAAACATGTGCCTGTATATGTAACAGAAGATATGGTTGGACACAAGCTCGGTGAGTTTGTTGCCACCAGAACCTATAGAGGACATGGAAAAGACGAAAAGAAATCCAAGCTGAGATAATTGAAAGGAGGTTTTATCCATGGCAAGAGGACACAGAACTCAAATAAAGAGAGAAAGAAATGCAAATAAAGATACAAGACCTTCTGCAAAGTTATCATACGCAAGGGTTTCTGTACAGAAAGCATGCTTCGTACTGGATGCCATCAGAGGCAAAGACGTAACGACAGCACTGGCTATCCTGGAATACAATCCCAGATATGCATCCAGCCTGATTAAGAAGTTACTCGAATCTGCAGTTGCGAATGCTGAAAACAACAACGGTATGAACAAAGATAACCTGTATGTTGCTGAGTGCTACGCAAATAAGGGACCTACAATGAAGAGAGTACACCCCAGGGCACAGGGAAGGGCTTATCGTATCGAAAAGAGAATGAGCCACATTACTTTGGTGCTGGATGAGAAATAATCCGAGGAAGGAAGTGTCCCGAACGGGACATTGTGAAAGGAGAAAATATGGGACAGAAAGTTAATCCTCATGGCTTAAGAGTCGGCGTCATTAAAGATTGGGATTCCAGATGGTATGCAGACGCTGAGTTTTCAGACTTTTTAGTAGAAGATTACAACATCAGAAAATATTTAAAGAAAAAACTTTACAGTGCCGGTGTTTCCAAGATTGAAATCGAAAGAGCATCCGACAGAGTAAAGGTTATTATCTACACAGCTAAGCCGGGCGTAGTTATCGGTAAAGGCGGTGCGGAAATCGAAGTAACCAAAAAAGAGCTGTCCAAGCTGACAGACAAGAAGGTTCTTGTTGACATCAAAGAAATCAAGAGACCTGACAAGGATGCACAGCTGGTTGCAGAGAACATTGCAGGACAGCTGGAAAACCGTGTATCTTTCAGAAGAGCTATGAAATCCTGCATGGGCAGAACCATGAAAGCAGGAGCAATGGGTATCAAAGCAGCATGTGCAGGCCGTCTCGGCGGTGCAGATATGGCTCGTACCGAATTCTATAGTGAAGGAACCATTCCGCTTCAGACACTGAGAGCTGATATCGATTATGGATTTGCAGAAGCAAACACCACATACGGTAAAGTCGGTGTCAAAGTATGGATATACAAGGGCGAAATACTTCCTGCGAAAGGAAACAAGGAAGGGAGCGATAAATAATGTTAATGCCTAAAAGAGTTAAACGTCGTAAACAGTTCCGCGGTTCTATGGCAGGCAAGGCAATGCGCGGCAACACCATCACTTACGGTGAGTACGGCCTGGTAGCAACAGAACCGTGCTGGATTAAGTCCAACCAGATTGAAGCAGCCCGTATCGCGCTGACACGTTATACAAAACGTACCGGTAAAGTATGGATTAAGATTTTCCCTGACAAACCAGTAACAGCAAAACCAGCAGAAACACGTATGGGTTCCGGTAAAGGTACTCTGGAATACTGGGTAGCAGTTGTTAAGCCCGGACGTGTAATGTTTGAAATTGCAGGAGTTCCTGAGGAATCCGCAAAAGAAGCATTACGTCTCGCTATGCATAAGCTTCCTTGTAAATGTAAAATTGTTTCTAAGGCAGATTTGGAAGGCGGTGTATCAAATGAAAACTAAACAGTATGTTGAAGATTTAAAGAAAAAATCCGACGCTGATTTAGCACAGGAACTGGTAAATGCTAAAAAAGAACTTTTCAATTTGAGATTCCAGAACGCAACAAATCAGCTTGATAACACGGCAAGAATTAAAGAGGTTAGGAAGAATATCGCAAGAATCCAGACCCTCATTACTGAAAAAGCCAAGGCTGCTCAGTAAGCCGTTAACATTCCAGAAAGGAGCACATCGACGTGGAAGAAAGAAATCTGAGAAAAACACGTACTGGTAAAGTCGTTAGTAATAAAATGCAGAAAACTATCGTTGTTGCCGTAGAAGATCATGTAAGACATCCTCTTTATGGCAAGATCGTTAAGAGAACCTACAAGCTGAAAGCTCATGACGAGAACAACGATTGCAATATCGGCGATACCGTTAAAGTTATGGAAACAAGACCGCTCTCCAAAGATAAAAGATGGAGACTTGTGGAAATTATCGAAAGAGCAAAATAATTAGCGTTATTTTTAACGTTTGCAATAATTTGGAATACAGGTTCTGATCCCATTCAAGCGGGGGTGAATCTGGCGGAAGGAGAATTAGCATGATTCAACAGGAAAGCAGATTGAAAGTTGCTGATAATACCGGTGCGAAAGAGCTCCTGTGCATCAGAGTTATGGGTGGCTCCACAAGAAGGTATGCGAGTATCGGCGATGTTATCGTTGCCACCGTCAAAGATGCAACACCAGGCGGCGTTGTAAAAAAAGGTGACGTTGTAAAAGCTGTTGTTGTACGTACGGTAAAAGGCGCTCGTCGTAAAGACGGTTCTTATATCAAATTTGACGAAAATGCTGCTGTAATCATCAAAGATGACAAGACTCCCAAAGGAACCCGTATCTTTGGGCCGGTAGCAAGAGAGCTTCGTGAGAAACAGTTTATGAAAATTGTATCTCTGGCTCCCGAAGTATTATAGGAGGTGCCCTATGTCAACAATGAAAATTAAAAAAGGCGATACCGTTAAAGTAATCGCCGGTAAGGATAAGGACAAAGAAGGCAAAGTCCTTTCCGTAGATAAGAAGAACGGCAAAGTGGTTGTTGAAGGCGTGAACATGGTTACCAAGCATGCGAAACCGTCTGCAGCTAACCAGAACGGCGGAATTATTCAAAAAGAAGCTGCGCTTGATATGTCCAACGTAATGTATGTCTACAAGGGAAAACCGACAAGAATCGGTTTCAAAGTGGAAAATGACAAGAAAGTACGTTTTGCTAAATCAACCGGCGACGTAATTGATTAATTCTAAGGAAGGAGGCCGTAAACGTGAGTAGACTTAAAGACTTATACAACGAACAGATTGTAGAAGCAATGAGCAAGAAGTTCGGATATAAAAATGTAATGGAAGTTCCGAAGCTGGATAAAATCGTCATCAACATGGGTGTTGGTGAAGCGAAGGACAATGCAAAGGCTCTGGAATCCGCTGTGAAGGACCTTGAAACAATCACAGGCCAGCATGTAGTACTTACAAGAGCGAAGAATTCCATCGCTAACTTCAAAATCAGAGAAGGTATGGCAATCGGATGTAAAACGACCCTTCGCGGCGAAAAGATGTATGATTTCCTGGATCGTCTTGTAAACCTGGCTCTTCCCCGTGTACGTGACTTCAGGGGTGTTAATCCTGATGCATTCGACGGCAGAGGAAATTATGCGCTGGGCATTAAAGAACAGCTTATTTTCCCCGAAATCGAATACGATAAGGTTGACAAAGTAAGAGGTATGGACGTTATTATCGTTACTACTGCAAAGACTGACGAAGAGGCACGTGAATTACTGAGATTATTCAACATGCCTTTTGAGAAATAAGGAGGTTATTCATGGCTAAGACAGCAATGAAGATTAAACAGCAGCGTAAACCTAAATTCTCCACAAGAGAATATACCCGTTGCAAAATCTGTGGTCGTCCACATTCAGTGTTGAGAAAATACGGAATCTGCAGAATCTGTTTCCGTGAACTGGCATATAAAGGACAGATCCCCGGCGTAAAGAAAGCAAGTTGGTAAGAAGGAGGCAATTCAAATGACAATGAGCGATCCGATTGCAGATATGCTTACGAGAATCCGTAACGCAAATACTGCAAAACATGATACCGTAGATGTACCTTCATCCAAAATGAAACTGGCTATCGCGCAGATTCTGCTGGACGAGGGATATATTAAGAAATATGACATTCTGGATGACGGTGCTTTCAAGACCATCCATATCACTTTGAAATATGGAGAAGACAAGAATCACAAGATCATCACAGGCTTAAAGAGAATTTCCAAACCTGGTCTTCGTGTATACGCAGGCAAGGAAGAACTTCCCAAGGTACTGGGTGGTCTTGGCATTGCCATCATCTCTAGCAACCAGGGCGTTATCACAGATAAGAAGGCAAGAGAGCTTCAGGTAGGCGGCGAAGTACTGGCATTTGTCTGGTAAGATACAAATCGCTGTACGCAGACTGAAAGCAGCTTGTTAACGGGCAGTTTGGTTAAATAAATTATAGGAGGTACGGGCATGTCACGTATAGGAAGAATGCCAATCGCGGTTCCCGCAGGCGTTACTGTGGAAATTGCAGAAAATAATAAAGTGACTGTAAAAGGTCCTAAGGGCACACTTGAAAGAGTGCTCCCTGCAGAAATGGAAATCAAGATGGAAGGAAACGAAATCGTGGTTTCCAGACCTAATGATTTGAAGAAGATGAAATCCCTGCATGGTCTGACAAGAACACTGATCAACAACATGGTTGTTGGTGTTACCCAGGGCTACGAAAAGAAGCTTGAGGTAAATGGTGTTGGTTACAGAGCAGCAAAGTCCGGAAATAAATTAACCTTATCTTTAGGTTATTCCCACCCGGTGGAGATGGAAGATCCCGAAGGCCTGGAAACAGTGCTTGAAGGTCAGAACATCATCATCGTTAAAGGTATCGATAAAGAAAAAGTTGGCCAATTCGCAGCTGAAATCAGAGACAAGAGAAGACCGGAGCCTTATAAGGGCAAGGGCATCAAGTATGCTGATGAAACAATCAGACGTAAAGTTGGTAAGACTGGTAAGAAATAGATAAGGAGAGTGTAAAAATGGTTAGTAAGAAGTCAAGACAAGAAGTTCGTTTGAACAAGCACAGAAAACAGCGTAACCGTTTTAGCGGCACTGCTGAAAGACCGCGTCTTGCTGTGTTCAGAAGTAATAATCATATGTATGCTCAAATTATCGACGATACAGTTGGAAATACCCTGGTTTCTGCTTCTACTCTTGAAAAAGACATAAAAGCTGAACTGGAAAAAACCAATAACGTTGATGCAGCAGCATATCTGGGAACTGTTATTGCTAAGAGGGCTCTGGAAAAAGGAATCACCACCGTTGTCTATGACAGAGGCGGCTTCATATATCAGGGTAAAATTGCAGCGTTAGCTGATGCGGCCAGAGAAGCTGGCCTGGAATTCTAGGAAGGGAGAACACATCGTAAATGAGACATACAATCATTGACACAAACAATTTGGAACTCACCGAAAAAGTGGTTTCCATCAAGCGTGTAACTAAGGTTGTAAAGGGTGGTCGTAACTTCCGTTTCACAGCTTTAGTCGTAGTAGGTGACGGCGCAGGCCATGTAGGTGTAGGCCTTGGAAAAGCAACTGAAATTCCGGAAGCTATCCGTAAAGGAAAAGAAGACGCTGCTAAGAACCTTATTAAAGTTGCACTGGACGAAAACAACAGTATTACCCATGACTTCCTTGGCAAGTTCGGTTCTGCAACCGTTCTTCTTAAGAAAGCTCCTGATGGTACCGGTGTTATCGCCGGCGGCCCCGTTCGTAATGTATGCGAACTTGCAGGTATTAAAAATATCCGTACGAAATCTCTTGGTTCCAACAACAAGCAGAATGTCGTACTTGCTACCATCGAAGGCTTAAGCCAGTTAAAGACTCCTGAAGAAGTAGCAGCTAACCGTGGTAAATCTGTTGACGAAATCATGGCTTAAGGAGGAAACTTAAAATGGCAGAAAAAATGTTAAAAATTACATTGGTAAAATCTCCTATTGGTGCGGTTCCCAAGCACAGGGCTACCGTAAAGGCTATGGGGCTTACCAAAATGCACAAAACAGTTGAGCTGCCCGACAATGAATCCGTAAGAGGTATGATTCGTCATGTCGGTTACATGCTCAAAGTAGAAGAAGCATAAGAACAGGAGGTGTCAGGAATGGAATTATCAAACTTACAGCCTGCAGAAGGTTCCAAGCACAGCGATAACTTCAGAAGAGGCCGTGGACATGGTTCAGGAAACGGCAAAACCGCTGGTAAGGGACATAAAGGTCAGAAGGCTCGTTCAGGGGCAACAAGACCGGGCTTTGAAGGCGGTCAGATGCCTTTATACAGACGTATTCCTAAGAGAGGCTTTACAAACAGAAACTCTAAGGAAATTGTAGGAATTAACTTGAATGCTCTGGAAGTTTTTGAAGACGGAACCACAGTTACTGTTGAAACATTACTGGAACAGGGAATCGTTAAAAATCCTAAAGATGGAGTAAAAATCCTCGGAAATGGAGAATTGACCAAAAAACTCGATGTTAAGGCAAATGCTTTCAGCGCATCCGCTAAAGAAAAAATCGAGGCACTTGGTGGAACAGCAGAGGTGATGTAATGCTTACAACCCTTAAAAATGCATTTAAAATGAAAGAGCTGAGGAAAAAGATCTTTTATACCTTTGCCATGCTGGTTGTGATCCGTTTAGGATCACAGCTGCCTGTGCCCGGGGTAGACAGAACTTATTTTTCCAGATGGTTTGCGGCGCAGACCGGCGATGCATTTAATTTCTTTGATGCATTTACCGGAGGTTCTTTCCTGAACATGTCATTGTTCGCACTGAACATTACACCGTATATTACATCCTCCATCATTATACAGCTCTTGACTATTGCCATTCCGAAGCTTGAGGAAATGCAGAAGGACGGAGAGGACGGCCGTAAAAAGCTGACCGCGATCACCAGATATGTAACCGTAGGTCTGGCTCTGATTGAGTCCACTGCCATGGCGATCGGATTCGGAAGAAGCGGACTGCTGGAAAGCTTCAATGCTTTGAATGTTATTACGGTAGTTGCAGCTCTCACCGCGGGAAGTGCTTTCCTGATGTGGATTGGTGAAAGAATTACCGAGAATGGTGTGGGTAATGGTATATCAATCGTTCTGACTATTAATATTGTTTCCAGAATGCCTCAGGATCTGGCAGGGCTTTACAACCAGTTTGTAAAGGGTAAGCCGGTGGCAACCGCTGTACTGGCGGCGCTCATCATCCTGGCGGTAATCGTGGCCATGGTTATTCTGGTTATTATCCTGAATGATGCTACCAGAAAAATTCCGGTACAGTATGCTAAAAAGGTACAGGGAAGGAAAATGGTTGGCGGACAGTCTTCCAACATTCCGCTGAAGGTGAATACCGCAGGCGTTATCCCTGTTATTTTCGCATCATCCATCATGCAGTTCCCCGTCATTATCTGCCAGCTCATCGGCTACAAGGGAACAGGGGTATGGAGCCACATCCTTAAGGGATTAAGTTCAAACAGCTGGTGCAAACCGAGTGAGCCGATTTATTCTATCGGTCTTGTTGTTTATATTGCCCTGGTAATCTTTTTTGCTTATTTCTATACATCGATTACCTTCAATCCCCTTGAGATTGCGAACAATATGAAAAAGCAGGGCGGTTTTATCCCCGGTATCAGACCTGGTAAGCCTACCAGTGATTATCTGAACAGAATCCTGAACTACATTATTTTCATCGGCGCATGCGGCCTTACTATTGTCTGCGTACTGCCTTTTGTATTCAACGGTATCTTCGGGGCGAACGTTTCCTTCGGCGGAACAAGCCTTATTATCGTTGTCAGCGTAGTTCTGGAAACTCTGAAACAGATAGAGTCCCTGATGCTTGTCCGGAATTACAAAGGCTTTTTGAACGATTAATATTATAAACTTACGATAATTGGGACAGAACATTTGTTTTGTCCCAAAATGCGATATGGTAAATGGTACAATACAGAACTGAGTGCGCATTGCGTCCTCAAAACGGAGAAAATGCTATGAAAATTATTATGTTAGGCGCTCCTGGCGCCGGTAAAGGAACCCAGGCCAAAATGATAGCTGACAAATATGGGGTTCCCCATATCTCCACCGGAGATATTTTCAGGGCTAATATCAAAAATGGTACGGAGCTTGGAAAAGAAGCAAAGGGATATATGGACAAAGGGCTTCTGGTACCCGATGAGCTTACAGTCCGTCTCCTTCTGGACAGAGTTGCACAGGATGACTGCAGCAATGGTTATGTCCTGGATGGTTTCCCGAGAACGATTCCTCAGGCAGAAGTGCTTGACAGCGAACTGACCAAGCTGGGGGACAGCGTTGATTACGCGGTAGATGTGGATGTGCCGGATGAAAATATCATCAACAGAATGTCAGGAAGGCGTGCCTGCCTGAATTGCGGCGCGACCTACCACATTGTCAGCATACCGCCTAAAAAAGAAGGTATCTGTGATGTATGCGGCAGCGACCTGGTATGCAGAGAAGACGATCAGCCTGAGACGGTTACAAACCGTTTGAAGGTTTATCATGAACAGACACAGCCTCTGATTGAATATTATAAAGCCAAAGGCGTGCTGAGAACAGTTGACGGAACCCTTCCTATGACAGAGGTTTTTGATGCAATTGTAAAAATCCTTGGTTAAGGATTGCGGCCTTCGGAGGTTATTTATATGGCAGTGACCATTAAATCTGCAAGAGAAATTGAATTAATGCGGGAAGCCGGCAGGATATTGGCGGAGGTTCATGAAGAACTGGGAGCTTTTATCCGCCCCGGAATTTCCACGCTGGACATTGATATGCTGGGCGAAAAATTAATACGCGGCTATGGCTGCATACCCAACTTTCTGAATTATCAGGGATATCCGGCATCTATTTGTGTTTCTGTAAATAATGAGGTGGTCCACGGCATTCCCAATGACAGCCATATCCTTAAGGATGGCGACATTGTCAGCCTGGATGCAGGTCTTATTTATAAAGGCTATCATTCTGATGCAGCACGAACCCATGGGGTAGGAACCATAAGTGAGGATGCAAAGAATCTGATTGCGGTGACAAGGCAGAGCTTTTTTGAAGGAATCAAACAGGCCAGGGAAGGAAATCATCTGTACGATATTTCCGCTGCCATTGATGATTACGTGAGCCAGTTCGGTTATGGAATTGTCCATGATCTGGTGGGGCATGGCATCGGCACCAGCCTGCATGAGGATCCGCAGATTCCGAACTTCAGACAGAAACGCAGGGGCGTAAGGCTGCAGGCTGGTATGACATTGGCTGTTGAGCCGATGATCAATATAGGAGACTGGCCGGTGGAGTGGATGGACGACGGATGGACTGTTGTAACAAAGGATGGTTCCCTGTCTGCTCACTACGAAAATACGATTCTGATTACAGATGGTGAACCGGAAATCCTCACAATCTGCTGAAATGAGGAAATGTATGACAGGAAAACTGGCGCTCTCAAAAGCAGGGCATGACAAGAATACGCTTTATCTGATTATTAAGGAAGAGCAGGATATGGTATATCTGTCAGACGGATGCGGCAGGGATCTGCTTCATCCTAAAAAGAAGAACAGGAAACATGTTCAGCTGATCAATGACGGAGTCACCCGGGAAGAATTGGTTAGTTTCCTGAAGAATCCCGCCTGGGGCAATAATCAGATCAGAGAGAAAATAAATCTTTATACCCGCAGAAATAACCCTTAAGAAAAAACGGATAAATCCGCAGCAATGATGATTGGAAACAGAAAGGAAATAAAGTATGTCGAAAGCAGATGTAATTGAAATCGAAGGAACCGTAGTGGAAAAGCTGCCCAACACCATGTTTCAGGTGGAGTTGGAGAATGGACACAGAGTGCTTGCTCATATCAGCGGAAAGCTGAGACAGAACTTTATCCGTATCCTTCCGGGGGATAAGGTTACACTGGAGCTTTCTCCTTATGATTTAAGCAAGGGCCGTATTATCTGGAGAGATAAATAAAAAGTTGTCTTTACGGAATAAAGCAGGTGTTTCCGGATGAACAGCGAATTTCCGGATGAATAGCGAATTTCCGAAGGAAATGCGAGTATTTTCCGAAGGAAATGCTTGCATAACCCGTTTTTGCATGTTATAATTTAAGACGGTCTTTTTTGAAAGGAGGTTTAACATGAAAGTTAGATCATCAGTAAAACCGATTTGCGAAAAGTGCAAAGTAATCAAGAGAAAGGGTGCTATCAGAGTTATCTGCGAGAACCCGAAACACAAACAGAGACAGGGCTGATCCTTGTCGTTCCATTCAGGCGGCATCAGTATCGTTCGTGTGAACGATGCTTGGAAATAATTGAACGTAAGGCAATTCGTGTGGAGTACGGCAGCGCTGCAGCGGCTGTATGATTTCTTACATGGGTTTACGGGAGATTACTTTTTGATACCGAAAATTAGGGTGCCAGGCATCCTCAGTATTCTTCGGAATACCGGAGTATCGGAAAGGCCGGATGGAGATGTCCGGCTGGGCAAGCGACTGCGGAGCAGTCGCTCGAAAAACAAAGCAAATCTCCGATTTGATTTGTTTTTCCTGTTGGCTTTTCGGGAGGTTTAAAGGACTAGGAGAGAGTCGGTAGTGATAATCGATTGGTTTTTAGGATCTTGATGGAATGCATCAGAAAACGCCCCAGTCAATTAGTAACTATTATTTAATACGATTTGATCGTATGCACAGGGTGTGATACACCAGGAAGCGTGGAGACGTGGAAAGGGTGGAGTCTGCCTTGTGTAATTGCGCGTTAAATATTTATTGTAAAGACCGGATATTTAATGCGCAGTGAAGAAACGCGCGGCCTGGCGGAAAGCCGGGTGGGATGTGGCGCGAAAGGAAAACGGAGGAAACGTAAATGGCTCGTATTGCAGGTATTGACTTACCAAGAGAAAAACGTGTGGAGATCGGACTTACTTATATCTATGGTATCGGTAGACCGAGCGCAACAAAAATCTGCGCAAAGGCAAATGTCAACCCTGACACCCGTGTAAGGGAGCTGACAGACGATGAAGTCAAGAGACTGAGCGCTGTCATCGATGAAACAATGACTGTAGAAGGTGATCTGAGAAGAGAAATCGCTCTGAACATCAAGAGATTACAGGAAATCGGATGCTATAGGGGTATCCGTCACAGAAAAGGACTTCCGGTTCGCGGACAGAACACCAAGAACAACGCAAGAACCAGAAAAGGTCCTAAGAGAACAGTTGCAAATAAGAAGAAATAATTTATTGAGGAAAGTAGGTTAGTTTAAATGGCTAAGAAAGTTGCGAAAAAAGTAACAAAGAAACGTGTCAGAAAAAACGTTGAACGCGGACAGGCACATATTCAGTCATCTTTCAATAACACAATCGTTACATTGACAGATACTGAAGGAAATGCTTTAAGCTGGGCAAGCGCCGGCGGTCTGGGCTTTAGAGGTTCAAGGAAATCTACTCCGTACGCAGCACAGATGGCTGCAGAAACCGCTGCAAAGGCAGCGATTCCGCATGGCCTGAAGACTGTAGACGTATTCGTAAAGGGTCCTGGTTCAGGACGTGAAGCTGCAATCCGTGCTCTTTCTGCATGCGGTATTGAAGTAACAAGCATCAAGGATGTTACTCCTGTGCCTCATAACGGATGCCGCCCGCCTAAGCGTCGTAGAGTATAGTCTCTGTTCAACAATAAATTATGAAAACGTTGGAAGAAAGTGCGTCACAGACGTACTGTAAACAATATTTGGAGGAAATCTAAAATGGCAGTAAACAGAACACCTGTTTTAAAAAGATGCAGATCTCTTGGTCTTGAACCCATGTACCTGGGATATGACAAGAAGTCTAACAGAACCAATGCGAGAGCCGGCAAGAAGGTAAGTGAATACGGCCTTCAGCTTAGAGAAAAGCAGAAAGCTAAATTCATCTATGGCGTGCTGGAGAAACCTTTCAGAAATTACTATAAGAAAGCCGATAAAATGAAAGGGATGACCGGTACCAACCTGATGATTCTTCTTGAATGCAGACTGGACAGCGTTATCTTCAGAATGGGCTTTGCAAGAACCAGAAGAGAAGCAAGACAGGTAGTAGATCACAAGCATGTACTGGTAAACGGAAAGTGTGTAAACATTCCTTCTTACCTGGTTAAAGCGGGCGACGTGATTGAAATCAAGGAAAAAGCAAAAGGAATGCAGAGATATAAAGATATCCTCGAAGTTACAGCAGGAAGACTTGTTCCGGAGTGGATGGATGTTGATATTGAAAACTTCAAAGGAACGATTAAGGAACTTCCGGCCAGGGAAATGATTGACGTACCTGTAGACGAAATGCTTATCGTCGAATTGTATTCCAAGTAATTTCTTATAGCTGGCGTGAACGTTTCAATTAAGAAACTTTTCGTTCGTAAAGGAGGGTATTTGCAGTGTTTGATTTTGAAAGACCCAATATCGAGGTTGCTGAAATCTCTGAGGACAAGAAATACGGCAAATTCGTTGTAGAACCGCTGGAAAGAGGTTACGGTATTACGCTGGGCAACTCCCTGAGAAGAATTATGCTTTCTTCTCTTCCGGGTGCGGCTGTAAGCCAGGTGAAGATTGAAGGCGTGCTGCATGAATTCAGCTCTATTCCCGGTGTCAAGGAAGATGTGACTGAAATTATCATGAACATCAAGAGTCTGGCAATCAAGAACAGCAGCGAAACCAATGAACCTAAGACCGCTTATATCGAATTCGAAGGCGAAGGTGTTGTCCGTGCTTCAGATATTCAGGCAGATCAGGATATTGAGATTCTTAATCCCGACCTGGTAATTGCTACCTTAAGCGGCGGCAAGGAAAGCAAGCTGTACATGGAACTGACCATTACCAAGGGCCGTGGATATGTCAGCGCGGAGAAGAACAAGAGCGAAGACCTGCCTATCGGCGTGATCGCAATTGATTCCATCTATACTCCGGTAGAGAGAGTGAATATGAGTGTTGCTAATACCCGTGTCGGTCAGGTAACTGACTTTGATAAACTGACACTGGATGTATATACGAACGGCACTCTTGCTCCGGATGAAGCTGTCAGCCTTGCTGCAAAAGTACTCAGTGAACATTTAAGCCTTTTCATTGACCTTTCTGAAAATGCCAAGACCGCAGAGGTTATGGTAGAGAAGGAAGATGATGAGAAAGAAAAAGTATTGGAAATGAGCATCGACGAGCTTGAACTGTCCGTTCGTTCCTATAACTGCTTAAAGCGTGCTGGTATCAATACGGTAGAAGAATTGACCAATAAGACTTCCGAAGATATGATGAAGGTTCGTAACCTGGGCCGTAAGTCTCTGGAAGAGGTTCTTGCTAAATTAAAGGAACTGGGACTTCAGCTGAATCCCAGCGATGATGTAAACGTATAAAGAATACAGAATCTGTATGGGCGTTTCCGATAAGTCCGATGTGCGCGGAGATGTAAAAGTGCCTCAGGGCACAATAGCACTAAGGGTGCAAGGGTACCTTGAGATGCTTTGTAGCATGATTGGCTGCGGAGGCTGTCATCTGACAGCCGTCCGCTTATAAAAAACATTCGGTAAGTAAGTCCGAAGAGCGTGGCCGGATGTACCAAGAATGAAAGAGAGAATAAAAAAATGGCAAAGTACAGAAAATTAGGAAAAACTTCCGATCAGAGAAAGGCCCTGCTGAGAAATCAGGTAACCAATCTGCTGTATCATGGAAAAATCGTTACTACCGAAGCAAGAGCTAAGGAAGTTCGTAAAATCGCTGAAGGCATCATTGCTATGGGCGTAAGAGAAAAAGACAATTTCGAAACCGTTAAGGTTACCGCAAAGGTTGCCAGAAAAGACAAAGACGGCAAGAGAGTGAAAGAAACCGTAGACGGAAAGAAAGTTACCGTTTATGATGAAGTGGAGAAGGAAATCAAGAAGGATCTGCCCAGCAGACTTCATGCAAGAAGACAGATGCTGAAAGTTCTTTACCCGATTACCGAGGTTCCCACCACTGCAGCCGGACGTAAGAGAGGCACCAAGAAGGTTGATATGCCTGCCAAGATTTTTGATGAAATCGCTCCTAAGTATGTGGATCGTAAGGGTGGATATACCCGTATCATCAAGATCGGACAGAGAAAAGGTGACGGAGCAATGGAAGTTGTTCTGGAGCTGGTATAAGATTAAAATAAGAAAGCAGTATTGCTTTTCTGTATAGAAAAGGCATCCTCTATGGAAGGAATTCCATGAGGGTGCCTTTTTTTGGTGCGCCTGGCGGCGCACGTTATCTTATTATATTCTTTCCGGTGCCTTTTCCTGTTTCCCGGGATAAGGTGCCTCATCGGGTTCCAGCCAGCCGGCATATTCGATAATAGATGGTATTTCGCCCGGTTTTCGGCCTTTAAGAGTCTGATGCCGGTATTCTTTAGGGGATACCTTCATCATTTGGTTAAAATGGCGGTTGAAGTTGCTCAGGGTGCTGAAGCCGGTCATCTCTGAGATGGTGAGGATAGTGTGGTTGGTATTGCGGAGCAGATTGCAGGCGTTCATGATACGTATCGTATTCAGGTAAGTTAATGGAGCCATATGCATGGCTGACTGAAAGTTCCGCCTGAAATGTGTGGGACTCATATGGCATAATTCGGCAAGCAGGTCCACAGGAAATTTGTTCATGTAGTTATCCTCGATGAAATCGAGTGCCGGGGTGATATTGAGTGAATTCCTGGATAAGTACGGAAATTTTTCCGGGGGGGGGTATTTCAGGTTGCATATTTTGCGTTTTTGGATTTTGAAATCGTATGATTTCCATATATAAAACAAACAGATAACTTCTTACCAGCATATGATCCGGATTCATGGCGGAAAGCTCTTCGACTGCAGCTTCAGCCAAAAGAGCAATGCGCCGGGACGAGCCTGCCGGAATCAGATATTTATGGATATCATCATATATCATGCTGTAATTGAAATCAGGAGGAAGCATATCACGGAAGAGCAGCCGGGGATCAAAAAATAAATAGGACCACCTGCTTTTGGTGTAGCGCGCCGAGTAAGTGGTATGAGGTATATTCCGGGGAATACAGGTGACATCGCCGGCAGAGAAAGGGATGGTCATTGCGCTGCAGAATTCCAGGGTACCGCTGTCGGTGTGGCAGATACCCACTTCCAGACAATTGTGGAAATGGAGATGCTCACTTCTCACATCGGATATTTTCCAGTTATCCCCGCTGAGAAGGAGTACGGGAAAACTGGAAGGAAGGTAATAATTTCTGTATTCAACTATCGGTTTTGGCTTTTTTGTTGGCATAGAGCTCCTCCCTTCTGTAAAACAGCATCATATTGCACATAGATGTAGTATACCATAAAATGTAAATTCTGTTAATATGGTCAATTCTGCATAGGTATTCGTCTAAAAAGTGGATGAAAGGGGAGCAGTAAATATAAGATAATACATATAGATAAAAAGTACAAAAAATATCTTTTGTAATTAATAAAATAATACAAAATAAACAATTAAACAATACATAGCAGCACTTATTAATTAAAAGTATATAAAAAGGGAGGTTGAATACGGCTTATGAAAGAAGAAATGGAAAAACGGTATCCTTATCATATCAGGGACGTACATATCAGCGATCCCTTTATCCTGGCGGATCCGGTGAGCAAAAAGTACTATACCTATGTGCAGTTTGTGGATCGAACCAGGTTTCCTGAGGTAGAAACGGGGGAACCCTGTTTTTATGTTTTGGAGAGCAGGGATTTGATACATTGGTCCAAACCGGAAATCGCTTTCCGTAAAGGTGACTTTTGGGCTGATTCCGATTATTGGGCTCCTGAGGTACATATTTGGAGAGGAAAATATTATCTGCTGTCCTCCTTCCGGGCCAGGGGAACCTATCGGAGATGTCAGTGTCTCGTGGCGGATTCACCAAAGGGCCCTTTTAAACCTGTAAGTGAGAAACCGGTTACACCGGATGGATGGCACTGTCTGGACGGAACCTTGTACGAAGACAGGAAGGGCAGGCCCTGGATGGTTTTCTGCCATGAGTGGCTCCAGGTAAATGACGGTCAGATTTGTGCGGTACCTCTTAGTGATGATTTGGGAAAGGCCATAGGCGAACCTGTCATTCTTTTCCGCGCTTCGGACGGGCCATGGGCTGCAAAAGTGATGAAGAACAGCGGATGGGTAACGGACGGACCTTTTCTTCACAGACTGAAAAGCGGTGTGCTGATTATGCTGTGGTCCAGCTTTTCGGAAAAGGGAGGATATACTACCGGTTATGCCAGGTCCTTAAGCGGAGATATCCAGGGCCCCTGGATTCAGGAGACGGAACCGCTGTATGCCATGGACGGCGCGCATTCCATGCTGTTTACCACCTTCGGGGGACAGCTGATGATGGCGCTGCATTGTCCCAACAGGCATGAAGCCAAGCGTATTCTGCTTTTTGAGATGGAGGAGACCTTTGACGGAATCCACATCATCAATGAGGTGACGGGAAACTGGTATAACAACGTGGAAGGTATTGCCAGGGGCTTTGCCTATAAAGACCGTTGTGTGGAAGAACCCTGCTTCCGTGTAAGTCCTGTGGCGCAGATTGAGGAACCGGATAGTAAGAAAGGAGCGGGAGATATATGATGCAAACGGCAGGTAAAGCTAAAAATCAACTGACAGGAAGGCAGAAGAAAAAAATACGTCTTGTACTTTTGCTGCTGCCGTTCATGATATTTGTACTGATCTTTAATTATGCCCCGCTTCTGGGATGGAGTTACGCATTTGTAGATTTTAAGCCGGGCGTGTCCGTGTTTGATTCGGAATTTGTCGGACTGAAGTACTTTCAGAAAATTGTCGCCAATCCCAAGGATTTCCTGAATGTGATGCGGAATACCCTGTGTATTTCCTTCCTGAATATCTGCTGCTCTGTGCTTCCTGCCATTTTTGCAATCGCCATTTCCCAGCTGAAAAATAAGCGTTATGCCAAGATGGTTCAGACAGGTACATCCATCCCCAATTTCATATCCTGGGTTTTGGTGTATTCTATCGTATTTATGCTGCTGTCTTCGGAAAGCAGCGCCCTGAACAATATACTGATGGGACTGGGGCTGGTGAAGGAACCGGTAAATCCTCTGACTAATGCAAAGCATGCCTGGTTTATCCAGGTGGCAATCGGTGCCTGGAAGACACTGGGATATAACGCAATTATTTATTTGTCGGCCATAACTTCCATTGATCAGGAGCTGTATCAGGCGGCGGATGTGGACGGCGCCAATACCTGGCAGAAAATTGTTCACGTTACCGTTCCCGGATTACTGTCGACCTTCTTTGTACTTCTTCTTCTGGCAATATCCAATATGCTTTCCAACGGCTTTGATCAGTACTGGCTGTTAGGAAACGGCATGACATGGGATAAGCTGGAGGTATTTGATACCTATGTGTATCGGATGGGTATCAAGAATATGGAATATTCCCTGGCGACTGCAATGGGTATCTTCAAATCCGTTGTCAGCATCATTCTTCTTTCCTTTGCTAACTGGGCATCCAAGAGGCTGAGAGGGGATTCTATTTTCTAAGCGGTGCGAAAAAGGGACAGAATTGGAGAAAGGAAGCTGTGATATGAATAAAAAAAAGAAGGAAAGAATTACTTTTGCCGGTATAATAAATTCTCTTATTTTAGGGCTGTTTACTTTTATATGTGTTTATCCGCTCTGGTACATATTTATTAACTCCTGGTCTTCACCTGCGGCAGTGAACCGGGGTGTATATCTGATTCCCAGGGAGTTTTCCGTGGAGGCCTACACGAACCTGTTGGAAATCCCCGGGCTGACCTCCAGTATCGGAATCGCATTTGCCCGTACGATTCTGGGTACGCTGCTGACCCTGATGTGCTGCAGCTTCGCCGCATATATTCTTGCGAACCGGGATCTGCCCTGCAGAAAGCTGCTGTACCGATTTTTCATTATTACCATGTATGTGAATGCAGGTTTTATTCCCTATTACCTGTTAATCAGCAATATCAAGCTGAAAAATAATTTTCTTGTATATATACTGCCGTATGCCGTGCAGGCCTACTTTATTATTCTGATAAAGACCTATATAGAGTCCATACCCGGTGAACTGGTGGAATCGGCGGAGATGGACGGGGCAGGCCTGGTGAAGGTGTTTTTCCGGATTATCCTGCCGCTGGCAAAGCCGATTCTGGCATGTATTGTGGTGTTCGCCGCGGTGAACCAGTGGAATACCTGGTCGGATGATATGTTCTTTATGCAGGGGCGGAAGGCAGCCAACCTGCACTGTCTGCAATATCTGCTGTACACGAAGCTGCAGTCCAATGTGGTGTCAACAACAGGCACCGGAGCCGCGGCGGGGGCGGCTGTCAAGGTCACCTCCACCACGCTGAGGATGGCTATGAGCTTTATTACTGTGGTGCCAATCCTCTGTGTATATCCCTATATGCAGCGCTTTTTCACCAAGGGTATCATGCTGGGGGCTGTAAAGGGCTAGTAAGTTCTTACTTTCATTCCTGCGGACGGCAGCCGGGAAAATGTGTCTGCACATTTCACAGGCGGTTCCCGCGGGGGTCGGATATCCTGCTGTATTGGCGAGGTATCTGGCAGACAATGAAATTCCATAAGTAAGGAAGGGGCGTTATTGCGCCTGAAAAGAAAGGAGAGAGTATGAAAAAGAATATTGTAACCAAGATGCTGGCAGTGGTGGTTACCGTTGCAATGCTCGGCGGACTTACAGCCTGCGGTTCTTCATCGAAGGAACCCGCTTCCGGTTCCGCTGCGGCAACAGGAGAAGCCACACAGGCAGAAGCTGAAGAGGGAACCGCAGGGGATGCGGCAGGGACCCGAGGGGGCAGCGCGGCGTCCTGCTTTGTGGAACCGATGAGGCAGCCGCTGATTCCGGAGTGGTGATTCCTCATTTTGAGGACCGTGTGGCCCTTGATGTGGTTGCGTTTGTGGGAAGAGGGGAAGCGGACGGATTACGAAGCGATCCTGTAACCAAGTATATTGAAGACACGCTGAATATTGACCTGTATCTGACAGGGGTTACGGAAGCGGACTGGCCGAGCCAGCTGTCCGCGATGATGGCTGACGGCGATCTGCCGGATATTTTCCTGTTATCCGATCCCACAAAGCAGCTTCCCATGCTGCTGGAATCGGCTTCCGCACTGAATCTGGAGCCTTATCTGGAAGAGTATGCGCCCAACACCATGAATGATCCTGCCGGGAAAATGATGATCGAAGCTCAGAGAATGGCGGCAAACAGCCCTGACGGGAACGCTTACCTGTGGGGAATGTGCAAGGGCTCCTGGGATGACGGCACAATACCTACCTGCGGCCATTATATCAGATGGGATCTGTATAAAGAAGCCGGCTATCCCAAACTGGAATCCTATGATGAAGACCTGCTTGATGTAATGGAAGCCATGCAGGCGCTTGAACCCGAAACAGCAGACGGCCAGAAAACCTATGGCTGCGGTGCATGGTTCGGCGCAGGACAGGGCTGGGGTGAATGGGTATTTACATTCGGCCTTGGGCCTCAGGAGGGTGTAAACCTGATTGAAACAACCGGACGTGTTCTGGGTGTATCCACGGTGGATTCCAAGCCGCTGGAAAATAACCAGCTGACCGATCCCGAAGGTATTTTCTGGAGGGCTGTACGCTTTTATAACAAAGCAAACCAGAGAGGCCTGCTGGATCCGGACTCCTTTACCATGACCTCCGATATCTATGAAGAGAACCTGAAGGCCGGAAAATATATGTTCAATGTACCTGGCTGGATGTCAGGAAATGCGAACCAGGAATTTAATAAGACGGAAGGCAACCAGAAAACATTTATTTCCATGCCCAGCTTAAGCGGTGATGCAGAAGACCGTTTCGGAAATATGTACCGTGGCGAAAGACAGTACGTGGTAAATGCCAATACGGAAAATCCGGAGAGATGCGTGGCACTGCTTGACTTCGTGTCCACTTATGAATTCTCCCGAATCGCATGGAACGGTCTGGAAGGACAGTTCTGGAATGTGGAGGACGGAGAGGCCGTTCCTACGGATGATTATCTGAAGGTTACGAAGGATGACGCTTTTGGCGTGGAAACCGGAGTGAACGTATATCATCATTTCTGTGGTTTCGGAAACGGAACAATCGATCCGGATGACGGTGTTGCCATAGATTTATATCAGTTCTCCCAGAAGGCACTGGATTCCAAGATGAATGATACGGTGAAGGATTTCATTTCCCATTACGGACAGGAATCCCAGGCCGATGTATATCGTGCGGAAACACCCGTTACCGATGCAGGAATGTATATTTCCTTCGGGGATCCGGAAGGGGATATCGCTTCTTATGTAAATGAAATCAATGCTTATATGGGCAAGAATGTGGTTACCGCGGTTGCTGCCAAGAGTGATGAAGAATTTGAAGCAGTCCGTACTAAAATGATTGAAGAACTGCAGAAGAATTATCATGTGGATGAAGTATTCCAGTATTTCTATGATGAAGCTGTTGCGCAGGCAGATGATGTTGCCAAGCTGGTTGAGATGAACAACGCGATCAAAGCCGACAGGGAACAGTAAAATTCATACTGCCCCGACAGGAGTCCGTGTATTGTAAAAATGCACGGGCTCCTTTAGAATATAAAGTGTAGGTTGTGAGTCCCCTCCCACCCCGTTCCCCGCCAGGTCCCCTTCCAGCTGCGTATTTTGGGGCCGCGGCGCTCTTGCTCCTATAGCTCCCGCCAGGCAGTATCCCCTGAGCGGGCGCGCTCTCGCTCGGTTAAAAACGCAGCGGTACTAACGCTGCAAAAGACGCAGCGTAAGGACCGGCGTTTTTAAACGGCCCTTTCAGGGGATACTGCCTGGCGGGTCTATAGGAGCAAGAGCACCGCGGCCCCAAAATACGCAGCTGGAAGGGGACCTGGCGGGGAACGGGGTGGGAGGGGATTTACAAGTTACCATTTAGCTAAAAAGAAAGGGAGGGATTTTTATGGAGAAAATATCGGTTGGCAGGGGGATGCTGACGGATGGGGCTGTTTGGCTGGGAGATGAAGGGGGAATGGCCCGGCTGCGGGTGCCGGAGAAGGGGGGAGGACTGGATGTGACCTGGCTGAAGGAGAGGGATGAGAGGTATCTGGTCTTTTCTTTGGAGGCGGAAGCGGAGCATAGTGTGCCGGTTAATCTGTTGGTGTATAGCAGCAGGGAGGAGAGCGGGGAGCCGGTGTTTGGTGTCCGGTTCGGGGTGCTTCCGCGGATTCTTACGGGGATCTGTGTGGATCTGACGTGGCTGGATGCGCATGCGCTTTTTCCGGAGACCTGTCCGGGGCAGCTGAAAATCGTGTGTCAGGGCAGACGGGTGGACAGGGAGGAAATCAGCCGGATTGTGCTGGCAGCGCTTCCTATGGATGAGGAGACGGAGCTGAAGCTTTCGGAGCTTACCCTGACGGATACGCGGCCGGGAGATTTTCCTCTGCCGGATGTGAAGCTGGTGGATGAGCTGGGGCAGAATAAGAGAAAGGAGTGGGGGAGTAAGCTTCATAGTATCGGGGAAATGAAGGAAATGCTTGAGCGTCAGGCCGGGGAGGCGGATATGGGGTATCCGTATGAGGACTGGACGGAATATGGCGGATGGAGAAAGAAGAAACTGGCTGAGGGAACGGGATTTTTTACGCGCTGTAAGGAAGATGGGCGTTGGTGGCTGGTGGATCCTCTGGGGTATGCTTTTTTCAGCGTGGGGCCGGATTGTGTGGTGGCGCGCAGTGACTGCCGTGTGGACGGCGTGGAGAAATGGATGGATTGGCTGCCGGACAGGGAGGATCCTGTGTATGGCAGAATGTATGAGCTTCATGAAAAGTGGCCGCCTGTCGGGGAGGCGAGAAGGAAATGTACGCTGTTTTCTTTTGAACAGGCAAATCTTTACAGGGCTTTCGGAGAGGGATGGTATGAGGAGTGGAAGCGTATGCTTCCCGGACAGCTGAGAAAATATGGGATGAATACTCTGGGGAACTGGAGTGACGACAGGCTGTTTGGAACTACGGGGATGCCTTATGTTACTTCGCTTCCGCGGTTTCCGGGGACGGAGAAGAATATTTTCAGGGATTTCCCGGATGTGTTCAGTGAGGAATACCGGCTGGATGCTGAGGAATGTGCGAAGGCCATGCAGGCAAAAAGCAGGGATCCCTGGATGGTGGGGTATTTCCTTCGGAATGAGCCGGCCTGGGCGTTCGTGGATAATCTGGTGATCGCGGATGAGGTTCTTTATAATCCTGTGAGGACGGTATGTAAGGAGAGGCTGGTGGAAAGCCTGAAGGCGGAATATCAGACGATAGAGGCCCTGAATGGCGCGTGGAACAGCAGCTTTGAGGAGTTTGAAGATTTGTATGAAAGCCAGGCCCATGTGTCTCAATGGTCGGAACGTGCCGGGCGGGATATGCATGCTTTTTCCAGGAAGATGATGGAGGAATATGTGGGGATTCCTTCCAGAGCCTGCCGGAAGGTGGATCCTGACCATATGAATCTGGGAATGCGCTGGGCCTGGGTTTCCGATCCGGATGTGGTTACGGGATGGGAGAACTTCGATGTGTTTTCCATTAACTGTTATGCTTATGATCCCACAGCGGCGATCCGAAATATTGTGGATCTGGGAGTGGATCTTCCCGTATTGATCGGAGAATTCCATTTTGGAGCCCTGGATGCAGGGCCCAGTTCAACCGGGCTGAAGGGAGTTGCCTCCCAATATGACAGAGGACTGGCTTATAAGTATTACTGTCAGCGTGCGGCGGCGCATCCTTATGGGGTGGGATGCCATTATTTCCAGTGCTATGATCAGTTTGTACTGGGCAGGTTTGACGGAGAAAACTATAATATCGGCTTATTTGACATCTGTTCCCAGCCCTATCCGGAGATGATGGAGGCGGTAAAGGCATGCGGCGCCGATCTCTATGAGGTGGCGGCAGGGGAGAAAATGCCTGCGGAGGAAAAAGCCGAGCGGACAGCGATGATTGCTTTTTAGGGGAAAGGTGTCCGCTGAAGCGGACAAAGGGGGTATGGACATGATTAGCAGACAGAAGCTGGTGATTCCCACGTATGAAATGGATGAGGCGGAGAAGGCGCCTGTTTTCTATGATGTGAGAAATCATCAGGGAACCAGAGGGAATATCTATCCCATCCCGATGACAGATACCTTTAAGAATGTGAAGACGGACAGGGAATATGATGCCATCCGGCTGGAAAATGAATTCATCCGGGTGACGGTGCTTCCCCAGCTGGGCGGAAGAATATATGAGGGATATGACAAAAAGGCGGACTATCATTTTGTTTATAAAAATAATGTGATAAAACCGGCGCTGATCGGTTTGTGCGGGGCCTGGATTTCAGGGGGAATTGAATTTAACTGGCCCCAGCATCACCGTCCCACCACCTTTATGCCTGTGGATTCCTGGATTGAGAAGGGGGAAGACGGTTCAGAAACCGCATGGATGGGGGAATATGAACCTTTATTCGGCATGAAGGGCATGGTTGGGGTGACTATCTGGCCCGACAAAGCCTATGTGACGGTGAAAACAAGGCTGTATAATCCTACAAACGCCATGCAGACCTTTCACTGGTGGGCCAATCTGGCGGTTCATGCCAATCAGGATTACCAGCTGCAGTTCCCGCCGGATGTGGACTACATTACTTACCATTATAAGGATGCGGTCTCTCCGTTCCCGGTGGTCAGAGGGGAATTTGCCAGGGCGGATTTCGGGGAAGGGACGGATATCACCTGGTTTAAGAATATTCCTTCGCCGGCGTCCTTTTTCATCCTGAATTCGGATTATAATTTTATGGGCGGCTATGATTACGGAAGAAAGAGGGGAACAGTACATGTGGCGGACCATCATGTATCCGTAGGGAAAAAATTCTTCACATGGGGAAGCCGGGAATTCGGAGATGTATGGCATTCTAACCTGACGGATGAGGACGGGGCCTATCTGGAAATCATGACAGGCTGCTATACGGATAATCAGCCGGATTTCTCGTTTATGGCTCCGGATGAGACAAAGACATTTGAGCAGACATGGTATGCCCTGTCGGATATGCCGGGATTGAAAAATGCCGGAAAAGACGGAGCGGTGGGCTTTGTGCACGAAGGGCGGAGCCTGGAGGTATGCTTTAATGTCACGGCTGTCCGTGAAAATGCCCGGATGAAGGTAGTGTTAAAAGGGGAGACGCTTGTGGAAGAAGAAGTTTCCCTGGAACCCGGGAGGCCTGTGCTCAGAACGTTTGAGGTACCGGAGGATATGGAGGAAAAGGAGGTATCAGCCTTTCTTTATGATGAAGACGGGAGGGAGCTGATTTCCTATACCTGCAGGGCGCCGTTTTTTGAAAACAGGGAGAAACCCGTGCCCCATAAGCCTGCCCGGGAGCCGAAGGAGATTGGCAGCCAGGAAGAGCTTTATCTGGAAGGGCTGCATTTGGAGCAGTACCGCCATGTGACGCTGCGCGCACAGGACTATTACATGGAAGCACTGCGCAGGGATCCGGGAGACAGCCGATGCAATAATGCCATGGGACTTCTCATGATGCGGCGCGGAAACAGCAGGGAGGCCCTGCGCTTTATGGAACGGGCGGTGAAGCGCTGTATGCTGCGCAATCCCAATCCGAGGGACGGGGAATATTGTTTTAATTATGCCTGGGCGCTGGAAGAGAACGGGCAGGAGGAGGAAGCTGTCCGCTATTACAGAAAGGCGGCCTGGAATTATGGCTATAAGGGCGCGGGCCTGAAACAGGCGGCAAAGCTTTCTGTTCGAAGAGGGGATATCGGGGCGGCCCGGGATTGTGTGCGGGAGGCCCTGACTGTAAACGGAGAAAGCCCGGAGCTTCTTTTCCTGCAGGCTTTTCTGCTGCGAAAAGAGGGAAGGACGCAGGAGGCGGAGGCGGTGACCGGGAGGATGCTGGGAATCGATCCTATGGCCTATGGGTCATTGGGGGAAAATTGGTTCCTGCAGGGAGAAAGCGGCCTGGAAAGACTGCAGGCGGTTCTGGGGAAAAGAAGAACGGCGTGGCTTGTGCTGATGGCTTCTTATCTGGAACTGGGAGCCTGGGAGGAGGTGCTGAAGCTCGGTGAGAAGGCGCCTTCCGATCCCATGGTTTACTATGACTGCGCTTATGCGGCGGCCGGCCTTGGAAAAGAGGAGGATGCGGCGGCTTTCCTGAAAAAGGCGGGAGCGGATCCCGGAGATTATTGCTTCCCTTATACGGATATGGATAAAAGAGTGTTGGAATACGCGTACTCCCGTGGGCTTGACGGAGGACGCAGCGCCTATTATCTGGGCTGTCTGTATTATGGGAGGGACAACAGGGAAGAAGGAATGAGATACTGGGAGGAGGCGGTGTCCAGAGAGGACGGGCTTTACCAGGCCCACAGATGTCTTGCCCTTGCCCTCCTGGAGGTATGCCGGGATAAAACTGGTGCGAGGAGAGAAATGGAGAAGGCATTTGCCCTGAAAAGGGCTTCTTCGGCAGGAGAAAATTCTTCTCCCAGCCCCGACGGGCGGTATCTTCTGGAACTCATGGAAATACGGAAGCAGTGCGGCGTACCGGTGAGAAACCTTCTGGAATTGCTGGAAGAGTATCCTGATTTGGTTTACAAAAGAGAGGATCTGTACCATCAGCAGCTTGTTCTGTACAACGAAGCGGGAATGCCTGAAAAAGCGGCGGAATTCCTGAAAAAGCGTATTTTCAATCCTTATGAAGGCGGAGAGGGAATCCTTGTAAAGGCCCATATTTTAGCCTATATTCAGCTGGGAAGACGCGCCCTGAGGGAAGGAAAGAATAAGGATGCTATAGCTTTTCTGGAAAAAGCGCTGGAATATCCGGAAAATTACCATGAGGGCAGGGGTGTCATGGCCCGGGAAGCGGCGGTGTATTACCATATGGCGAAGGCTCTTGAGGCGGATGGCCGAGGGGAAGAGGCTTTGGCCTGGTATGAAAAAGCCGCGGCCTATCAGACAGGGCGTCTGGATGAAAGCGATTTTTATACGGCCTGTGCACTGCGGCGGCTGGGAAAGGAAAGAGAGGCCGCTATTTTATACCGTCAGATGCTGGAGGGTGCGGATGCGCTGCTGGAGAAGGAAGACAGACTTCCCTATTTCGGCGGTTTTGTTTCCAACCTTCCGGGAGAGCATGACGTGCGCAAGGCCAATCATATGAAGGCACATCCCGCTAAATTTTATGCATATACGAAAAGAAGAAGCTGAAAGGGAAAAGGAGCTGGCGGCATACTGGGGAGCGGAGCTGGCATGGCTTTCCATTATTGAAGAAGATGGAGGGAATCTGGGGTATGAAGGCATCTGAAAAAATTAAGGGGATTGTTTTTGCGTATAATACAAGCGGAGAATATGAAATGGTAAAGGAGCTTGGGGTGGAATGGATGCGGCTGAATATTTGCTTCCCCTGGGAGGACAAAATGTTCGGCACCCTGAGTGAGGAATACATACAGGCGAGGCAGGAAATCCTGGATACTCATGCCAAAGGATTTCAGGTGATGCCTGCAACCCCTCCTCTTGGCGGTTTTTCCTATGATGAAAAAGAAGGGAAGACCTGCTGGCATGAGCATTTTCCTGAGTTCGTTGGTAAGAAAGGGACCGATGAATTCTATGAAAACGTAAGGGAATCCATGCGTTTTATCTGTGAGGATCTGGGGGAAGCTGCGGGAATATACTGGCAGTGCATGAATGAAATTGACATACCGGTCTTTTCCAATGATTATCCGGATGATATTCTGGCGGACACGGCCAGGGCCAGCGCGGAGGGAATACGGAGAGCCAACCCTCAGGCCAGATGCGGCATCAATATTTCCTGCTATAATGAAAATGCGGTGAGAATTGCGGACTTGGTTTACCGGGAAGGGCATCCTTTTTATTACATGGGAGTGGATCAATATTTTGGCTCCTGGCAGCCGGGAGATGTGGATGACTGGATCGGGGTAATTGACGGTCTGTATGAAAGATACGGGCTTCCCGTACTGGCGAATGAATGGGGGTATTCCTCCGACGGGGAGCTGGAGACAGAGGCGCCGGATCCGGCGTTGATTCCTGAAGGGCTGAATGAAGTATGTTATACAAAGAAATGGTTCAATCAGGCGGAAGGAGGGCATACGCCCCAGGTGCAGGCAGATTATTTTAAGAGAGGACACCGTATTTTTGCACAACATCCGCATTGCCTCGGTTCTTTCATGTTCTGCTGGCGGGATGCCTATCATTGCTATCACTGCGGTGCGTCGGACTGTCCTGCGGAATGCTACTGGGGGATAGTGGATACCGAATGCAGGCCCAAACCGGCCTATTATGCGGTAAAAGAAGCTTTGAAGGAGTATTATAAGTAATATACGGCGCGCACGATGGCGCATATCCTAAGAGGGATCGGTTTCCGGCTCCATCCATCCGGTAAATTCCAGGATGGTCTGCCGGGAGTCGTTCCCTTCTTTTTGGCGGGCAAGGAGCATCCGGCTGCGGTATTCACGGGGCGTCATGCGGATAACACTGCGGAAATGCCGGTTGAAATTGGAGACAGAAGCGAAGCCCACCATTTCGGATATGGTGAGGATGGATTCCTCCGTACTGAGCAGCAGGTTGCAGGCCTTCATGATGCGGGTGCTGTTCAGATAATCCAGGGGGCTGGTCCGCATGATCGTATGAAATACGCGTCTGAAATGGGTGAGGCTCATATGGCATACGTCCGCCAGGTCTTCCATGGGAAATTGTGTGCTGTAATTATCCTCTATATAATCCAGGGCAGGTGAAATGATGAGGGCGTTTTCAGGAAGATAGGCTTTGTGAGAGGCTTCTGCACCCGGCTCCTGACTTGCCTCTTCCTGGATCCTGTTCAGCTCGATGGAGAGGGCGAGCAGAAGCCCTTTTACGCAGATCTGGTAATTGGGCCGTTTATCCTCCATTTCCCGGATGATGGATAGCGTCAGATAGTGGATATGAGGGTATTCCTCCCGTGGCAGGATATGCCGGTAATTCCGGTAGGAAAACAGGGACAGGTCGGGGCCTGCGTCGGGGGTGAGGAAGAGGCCCCTGAAAAGCTGCGCAGGATCAAACATAATATAGGACCAGCGGCTTTCCGTTCCCTGGTCGGAGTAGGTGGTGTGGGGGATATTCCGGGGAATACAGGTGACATCCCCTTCTTTGAAGGACATGGGTTCGCTGTAAAATTTCATCGTGCCGCTGTGGGAATGGCAGAGGCCGATTTCCAGGCAGTTGTGAAAATGGAGACGGCTGCTGGGAATATCCGATATTTTCCAATGTCCGCCTGTAAGGACGAGAACCGGAAAGTCCCCAGGAAGATAATAGTTGCGGTATTCCATGACAGTGTTTTTGGGTTTGGACATATACGGCCTCCTTTTACAGGAATTTATAATAATTACAACCAATATGTTAAAAAAGTAACAAATAAAATTTGCAATAAATTGTATGGAAAAACCATAGAAAAAGAAGAAAGATTAAAATAATATACAAATTAACGGATCCTATTCCGGAATTGTTCCGATGGAATTTAAAATAATGAATAAAAGCTAACAAAAATATATCATAAATGGTTGAAATTGCAAAGTATATCATTCAAATTAAATAGAAATCGGAAGCGATTTATTTTAAGGTATAGGCATAATAGGGATGCATACCGGAATTTTCCGGAGAAAGAGAGGGTGCAAATGTTAAAGCTGGATTTTGACAGGAACCAAATTGAGGATGCGATCGACCGCATCGTGCACAAAACCATGAATATGGATCTGACCTGGGACTGGCCCTGCGGTGTGGCCTATTACGGCATATCCAAAGCTTGGGAGGTTACAAAGAAAGAAGAGTATCTGACACTTTTAAAGGACAGGATTGATGAATATATGGAGCTGGGACTGCCGCCTCAGTGGACAGTGAATACCTGCGCCATGGGACACTGTCTGATTACCTTATATGAAGCGACCGGGGATGAAAAATACTGGAATGTTGTGATGAGCAAGGTGCATTACCTGCAGGAGGATGCCCTTCGGTTCGGTGACCATGTGCTTCAGCATACGGTGTCTGCCAACAATGATTTTCCGGAACAGGCCTGGGCGGACACTCTGTTCATGGCGGCTTTTTTCCTGCTTCGCGTGGGCGTGAAGCTTAACAATGCCGAGATGATTGACGATGCGCTGAATCAATACTACTGGCACATCCATTATCTTCAGAATCCGGAAACCGGTTTATATTACCATGGCTATAATAATATTACCGGCGGCCACATGTCCGGTTTTTACTGGGGAAGGGCAAACGCCTGGGCTGCCTATACCATGTCGCAGGTAGGAAACATTCTTCCGGAAGCTTATCTATACCCCAAATACCTGGAGGTGACCGGTTCACTGAATGAGCAGCTTGCCGCGCTGAAGCTGCTGCAGACGGAAAACGGGTTATGGAGGACGATTCTGGACGATGAAGGCTCTTATGAGGAAGTATCCGCTTCCGCAGGTATCGCCGCAGCCATGCTGGAAAAGGGAAATCCTCTGCATTCCAAATATATCAATAAAGCCGTGAAAGGGATTCTGGAAAATGTGGGTAAGGATGGAAAGGTGATGAATGTATCCGCGGGAACCGCCGTTATGAAGGACAGGGACGGGTACAGGGATATTTCCAGGCGCTGGATTCAGGGCTGGGGACAGGGATTGACGCTGGCGTTTTTCTCCGGACTTCTCACAGCCAATGACGCGGCAAAGGACGGCGCTTTATAATTTTATGCAATCGGAATGATCCGGGAGGATTATATACATAAATCCTGAGATAAGGAGTAAATGAAGGAATGAGTGAAAATAGAAAAGGGAGCTTTACGCTGCCGGGGGAATCAGGCTACGAAAAGCTGACTTTGGAGCTGGCGGAAAAATGGGGGGCGGATGTCATACGTGACAGTGACGGGACGGAGCTTTCCGATGAAATACTGGATGCGGGATATGGGATTTACTCCACTATCTGTATGATCCGGGAACATAATGAGTGGGCGAAGAAGAACCATGATAAGCTGCAGCAGTGCTTCCTTATGACAAGCCCGGCGGTGGCGGCGGAAGGGAAGCTCACCATTGAACTGATGAAGGATTTTTTTGAGGAGCAGTTTTCCGTCAATGACAGCGACAGGGCGTTCCGGTACTGGCAGGTATATGACAGAACCACGGATACGCTGCTGGCTGCGGATAAATGGAGCTATGATAAGGAAAAAGGCTGTGTGACCATTGAGGAGCCTGCCGCCTGGCATTCCTATACGGTGAGCTTTATGGCCTACCGTATCTGGGAAGAAATTTCCATGTATAACCATACTACCAACAATTGGGATAAAGAGCACCTGATGCAGATTGATCCCATATACCCTCAGACACAGGAATTTCTGCTGGAGTGGATGAAGGAGTGGTGTGAAACCCATCCGGCCACTACTGTTGTGCGTTTTACTTCCATGTTTTATAATTTTGTATGGATATGGGGAAGCGATGTCAGGAACAGGAACCTTTTTACGGACTGGGGCTCCTATGATTTTACGGTGAGCGAAAAGGCGCTGGATGATTTTGCCGCGAAATATGGCTATGAACTGACTGCCGAGGACTTCATCAACCAGGGGAAACTGCATGTGACCCATATGCCGGGCAGCCGGAAAAAAGCGGACTGGATGGAATTTATCAATGATTTTGTAATTTCCTTCGGCCGGAAGCTGATTGATATGGTACATGAATACGGCAAAAAAGCCTATGTTTTTTATGATGACAGCTGGGTGGGAATCGAGCCTTATAACGGAAGGTTTGAGGAATTCGGTTTTGACGGGCTGATCAAGTGCGTGTTCTCCGGCTTCGAGGCCAGGCTCTGCGCAGGGGTGAAGGTGGATACCCATGAGCTGCGGCTTCATCCCTATCTGTTCCCTGTGGGACTGGGCGGCGCGCCTACCTTTATGGACGGCGGAGACCCCACACTGGAGGCAAAAAAATATTGGAACAGTGTGAGAAGGGCCCTTCTTAGGGAACCTGTCCAGAGGATTGGTCTGGGAGGCTATCTCCATCTGGTGGAAGACTATCCGGATTTCTGCGATTATATAGAGCAGGTGGCGGATGAATTCCGTACCATAGGCGAATTCCACAAGGAAGGCAGGCCCTACAGCATCCGTACGAAAGCAGCTGTGCTGCATTACTGGGGAAAGCTCCGTTCCTGGACGCTTTCCGGTCATTTCCATGAAACCTATATGAATGACCTGATTCATATTAATGAAGCCCTTTCCGGACTTCCGGTGGACGTATCCTTTATCAGCTTTGAGGACGTTTTAAACGGCGCTCTGGAAAACGTGGATGTGGTGATCAACGCCGGATTTGCGGGAAGTGCCTGGAGCGGCGGGGATGTATGGAAGAATCCGGCTGTTGTTGAAAAACTGACCCGCTTTGTATATGAAGGGGGAAGCTTTATCGGCGTAAATGAGCCTTCCGCGGTGGATGGCTATGATTCCTTTTTCCGCATGGCTCCTGTGCTGGGCGTTGACGAAGATACCGGAGCGCGTATCTGTCATGGGAAATGGGAATTTGAGGTACAGACGGAGGAAGGGCTTATGCCGGAAGGCAGCTTTGTGAAGAAAACCGGCAATTACCGGAAGGGGATCCCTTTCCTCACAGATGGAAAAGCAAAGGTTCTCGCACAGGACGGCGGGGTTCCTACCCTGACGGTGAACAAGTTCGGCAGCGGTATGGGAATTTATATGGCTTCTTTTGAAAAAACGATAGAAAATACCAGGCTGCTTCTCAACCTGATTCTGCTTGCGGGAGGAGAAGACAGGAACGGGCTTTACCTGACGGATAATTGCTGTACGGAATGCGCTTATTATCCGGGCAGCGGACAGCTGGTTGTCATTAACAACAGCGATATGCTCCAGACAACAACCATACAGACAGCAGACGGGCCGGTGGAAGCGCAGCTGGAGCCCTATGCCACCAAAATGCTTCGTATCTGAAGCGTAAGGAGATGAGATATGCAGATAGGAATTCGCTTACACGATACATTACCTATGGCGCTGCCGGAGAGGCTGGCCCATACCAGAGAGCAGGGTTTTTCCTGTGCCCATGTAGCGCTGTCCAAGGTGATTGATGATTTTGAAATAAAGAATTCCACGCTCACGCCCGGTTTTGCCATGTATTTAAAAAAGCTTTTCGCACAGAATGACCTGGATGTAGCTGTGCTTGGCTGTTATCTGAACCTGGCGGATCCTGACGGAGCCCGTCTTGCGGAAACAATAGAGAAATACAAGGCGCAGATTCGTTTTGCGTCCTGGCTTGGAGCAGGCGTGGTGGGGACGGAAACCGGCAATCCGAATTCCCTGTATGTGCCGGATCCGGCAAGCCGCACGGAGGAAGCCTTATATACGTTTACGAAGAATCTTTCCTGTGTTGTGGAATATGCGGAAAAAATGGGAGTGGTGGTAGCGATTGAACCGGTCTGCCGGCACATCGTATACGATGCGCGCAGGGCAAGGCAGGTGCTTCGCTCGATTCAGTCGCCGAATCTGCAGATCATACTGGATCCGGTGAATCTGCTGGATGACTGCGATGCCGGAAGGTATAAGGATGTGGTGAAGGAAGCCATTGAAGTGCTGGGAGAAGATGTGGCGGTCATCCATGTTAAGGATTTCAGTGTGTCGGATGGGAAGATTGTTTCCATGGCAGCGGGAACGGGAATCATGGATTACAGTGATTTGATCCGCTTTATGAAAACGGATAAGCCTTATATCCATGCAACGCTGGAGGATACCGTACCGGAGAATGCGGTGCAGGCAAGAGAGTTTATGGAAAGGCTTTGGAATGAGGCATAGGATGGAAGTTTGAGTTCCTAATATAAAAAAGCATGGGATAAAAAAGCCCTGCGGAATCTGCAATGTTTTTGCAATAAGGATTCCGCAGGGCTTTTTTTTTACTGTTTATGCAGTACCATCCGCAGGTCAGGCAGCTGCTTTTTCCTTCCCGATTCCGATCTGCACAAGCCTGCCGGTTCCCCGCAGATATTTGAAATACACCAGGGTAAAAGCAGCAGATGATAAAAGGGCGGCGATTCCGTCGGCAATCGGTTCTGCATAAAAAGCGCTTGCTGCCGTAAAAGCCAGGGGCAGCAGGCAGGTAGCGGCAAAATAAGTGGTTTTGCGGAACAGAGAAAGGAACAGGGACAGGCTTGTCATTCCCAGTGCCGTGAGGCTGTCCACAAATACATACTGGAAGCTCAGGGGAATGATCATCATGGTAAAGGCGCGTATTCCCCACACGGAAAGCGCAATATACTCGGCGTTATCGGTAAATATTCCTGCAAAAGCAGCGGGCAGGAAACGGGAAACCAAGAACATGAAGGATGTAAATCCAATACATAAAAGCAGGACGCACAGAATGATTTTCCTTATCCGATCCGGCTTATTGGCCCCGTAATTAAAGCTGATAAGCGGCTGGGAGCCTCCGGTAATGCCCAGCATGGGTGAGGTGATGAGCATCATGTAGCTTTGTACAATGGTGGCACAGGTAATGAGGGTATCCCCGTAGCCGGGGCCGCCATGGTACTGAAGGACCGCATTCATGGCGATGATTATAATACTGTCGGTAGCCAGAATGAGGAAGGGGGAGAAGCCAAGCGCCAGAATCCTTTTTACCAGCGTCAGTTCGGGACGGCGAAGGTGAAGGGGGACCGGCATGCTTTTTTTATAAAGGACGAAAAGGACAAAAAGGCAGGAAGCGAGCTGCGCCAGCACCGTGGCGGCAGCGGCTCCTGCAATATCCATATGAAAAACAAAAATAAATATGGGATCAAGAATGATATTCAAAACAGCTCCGATGAGGGTCGTTACCATTCCAAGCATGGGATATCCCTGGGCGGTGATGAAATAATTCATACCCATGGACAGCAGGGCGAAAAAAGTGCCGCAGGTGTAAATAGTCAGGTAGATATCCGCATAGGGATAGGTAATGTCACTGGCGCCGAACCAGCGCAGAAGCATTCCTTTGGTAAGCAGGAAAACGACGGTGAGAACGGCGGAGAAAAGAAGCAGGGTACTGAAGCAGTTTCCCAGAATCCGTTCCGCATCTTTTTTGTCATCCTGGCCAAGACGCATGGAAAATAAAATGGAACCGCCGATGCCGATGAGAGTGGCAAAGGAGGAAAGCAGGGTGATAATGGGAGCGCATACACCCGCTCCTGCCAGGGAATCGGCCCCGGTTACCGGAATGTTTCCTATATAAATACGGTCAACGATACTGTAAAGGACGTTGACGAACTGTGCGAACATAAACGGGACAGATACCCGCAGTACAAGGCCGGGTACGTGATCCCTTCCGAAATCATTTATTCTTTTTGCTTTTGTATTCATGATATCCCCTCCATAGGCGAGCCGGATATAAATTATACATAAATATGCGCAGAAATTCAAGCAATAGAATGCAGATAAAAAAAGTGGGTGCCGCCAGGGACAAAGGTTCCCCTCCCGGGGGTAAGGCA
>OBWV01000399.1_pt1 | contig 43482 bp, 57 predicted proteins | sample 1495351 | NCBI WGS metagenome assembly OBWV01 (sample SAMEA2580122, study PRJEB22360) | human gut metagenome | biome: human gut; feature: human-associated habitat; material: faeces | place: Denmark | collected 2008/2010 | reverse complement strand
GGCTTGCGGCTCTGCCACGGTCGAGGCTTGCGACTCTGCCAAGGTCGAGGCTTACGGCTCTGCCACGGTCAAGGCTTACGATAACTCATATGTTGAGGATTGCACAGGGAACATAAATACAGTTTCCGATCATGGAATAATCAAAGATTACTACAATCATAAGATATATATAAAGAAAGGAAAATTCGAGATTATTGAGATCGAATAAATTCAATGCCTTAGCTTATCGGTAGAGCGCCCCTAACATGGGGATGGCCGGGTTCGACTCCCGGAGGCCCACAAATCAAGATATATGAGAGACATCTACATCAAAGACCCCGACGGAGATTACGAGTACGACGGGGAGGAAGACAACGAGGAATATGAGGAGAGCATGGAGGAACTTAGGTTCCTATGTGATTCATATAATTGGTAACATCCCGCCCTTACGAGGTGCAACCCCGACCCAGACCGGCAACCGATATCCTAGACAAGTGGTAGGCCATGACGATATCATTGGCCCGGTGGAAAGGGACACGGTAATAAGGGCAGGGCGGCCGATGGTCTTAGTCCGGGTTCGACTCCCGGAGGCTGACGAATTTAAATACAAGACAACATGGACAAATCAGAAGAGATTGACAAATTAGCCATAGCGTTGGCCAAGTTCCAAGGGTCGCTAGAGCAACCAAGCCTCAATTCAGAGGTCAAGGTAAAGACTAAAACTGGACTAGAGTACAAGTTTAAGTACGCGGACCTATCCGAATGCAAAAGGGCGGCGAAACAACCATTAGCCGATAACGAGCTTGCTGTATGTCAGCTAATAGAGGATGATTACTCTATCCGGACCATACTGCTTCATTCCTCCGGCCAATGGATATCGTCCAAGGTAAGGATGCCATCCAATACGGCGGACGCTCAATCCATAGGATCGGCCATCACGTACGCCAAGAGATACGCCTTTTGCGCCATCCTTGGCATCGTGGCCGACGATGACGAGGACGCTAACATAGCGAACGGTAATACCGCCCAAAAGGAGCTGCCTAAAAAAACGGCAAGCTCAAACCAGAAGAAAGAGCTTACGAGAGATCATATAAACAACGAGAGCGCCATGAAATCCATATCGGAGTGGATATACAAGAACGAGAAGAAGGCCAAGGAATCCAACCAGCCCTTCTCCGTGGAGAGCCTTATAAACAAGGCTTACATCGCCGGAAAGGTTGAGATGGAATCCATTATCGAGATATACAACAACTATAAAATAAACAACAACCTGTCATGAGCAAAGAACTAGAGCTAAGCGGCAAGACCCCGCTAACGAGAAGCGAGATCGAGGCCTTATCCATAGACCTTTTGAACCCGGTACTGGAAGGGGAGGTAGACCCCGTATCACACGTCATCAAGTTAAAGGCGATGCAAGAGACCATCAAGAGGACGCTGGACGATGACCGGATGAAGGACGCTGTCCTTTCCGAGATCGAGAAATACGGGAAGGAGCGCTCTTGGAACGGGGCCACGGTCAAGATGAAGGAGGTAGGCGTATCCTACGACCACTCCAATTGCAACGACCCGGTCTACGCTAGGTTGATCGAGGAAAGGACGATTCTCGATGCCAAGATAAAAGAACGGGAGGCGTTTCTGAAAACGGTGCCGGACAATACCACGGTCGTTGATGACGAGACCGGGGAGATATACACGATCCATCCGGCGATAAGGATAGCCAAGATGTCATACTCTATAACATTCAACAAAAAATAATCCACGCGTGCCGTGGCTACGGGACGGGGGTTATCCCCGCCGTAGCGAATAACCGACCGCCCCGCTTATAAATCTAAAATTTAAAATCATAACATTATGGCAAATTTATACGGCTCAATCTGCTTGAGCGACATACCGAAGGAGTTGATGAAAAAAGTAATGACGGCCAAGGGGGAGAAGATCTTCCTCAATATCTCGATCGGGGAGAAAAAAGAGCCTGTCACGTTCGACAACCGCACCTATACGCATTATGTGTCTTGCGCCCCAAGGAAAGAGGAACGAAAGGAAGGCGTTTATTATGGCATAGGTGACTTGATGGAATCCACGTTCAAGAGCAACATCCCCTCACCGGAGGATATCAACAACGCCCCATCGGTTGGAGAAGACGATGGATTGCCGTTCTGACCATGGAACTATACTTGCTCAACACCGCCAGCGGATTGAGGCCATGCTATGATTCCGACTATGACGAGAAGAAAAAGCTCAAGCTAGGCAAGATATACAAGGCCAAGATAACGCTGGCACGGAACATAGATTTCCATAGGAAGTATTTCGCCTTGATAAATTGCGCATGGTCTTACCAGAACGAGAAGACCACGGCGCATTTCAAGGAGAGCGTGGAGTGCTTCCGGAAGACTGTAGAGATCGCCGCCGGGCATTGCGATACGGCCTACAGCATATCCCGAAAGGAATGGATAGAGATCCCGAAGTCGATAGCCTTCGACAAGATGGACGAGGCCGAGTTCATGGATCTCTACGAACGTGTCAAGGACGTGCTTTTCTCGGTATTCCTACGGGACATATCCGAATACGATTTTATGAGAAACCTCTCAAATTTCTAATCATGAGAAAAAGTGACAGGCCTCCAAATTACTTAATAGAAAAGATCGTTAGGCATGCGAACATTATTATTACCGCTCCTTATGGCAGCGTCAAATACATGGATGCGGCCAGACTCCTTAAAAAGGAGGTCAAGAAGCTGGAAACCTATAAGAGATACGATAATGAGAGATCTTAAATACTGCCTCAATGAGGATTGCTGTAAAAGACATTGCCTTTGCCATCAACGGCAAAAGCATTGGAAAGACCCGTCTAAAAAAGATGGGGAAACTACAAGGGCTTCGGCCCTATTTGACGGAAACACCCCTTGCGAGGGGTATGTCCCACAGTTTGAAAGAAAGAAATACAACATAAACTATTAGCGACATGCACAACTATTTTGAATGTAAGGTCTCCTACGAGAAGATGTTGGAGAACGGTATGCAAAAGAAAGTAACGGAACCTTATTTAGTAGATGCCCTGTCTTTTACGGAAGCGGAAGCTCGCATCATCGAGGAGATCCGCCCCTTCATCACGGGTGAATTCACGGTAACAGACATCAAACGAGCTCGTTTATCCGAGTTGTTCTTCAACGAAAACGGTGACCGGTTCTATAAGATCAAGGTTTATTTCATCACGCTGGACGAGAAGAGCGGGTCTGAGAAGAAAACAGCCGCTACCATGTTAGCCCAAGCCTCTAATCTAAAAGAGGCCATCGCCGTATTGGAAGACGGCATGAAGGGTACATTGGCGGATTATACCATCGCCTCGGTAACGGAGACAATGATCATGGACGTGTTCCCGTTCAACGCGGATGTCAACAAGAGAGTCGTTGACATAGACAAAGAAGAGATAGAGAGATCATTGTCCGACTCCGGCAAGTCCATCGAGGACAAGATGATAGAATGTAAGGAGATCATAACCCGTGATCCCAAAGAAGGGGACGGGGATCTTATAACAAGGACGCAATCCTTCATCAGGCAAAAGGCCGGGCATGACAAGGGCAAGTTCAAGGAGGCGGCGATAGAGATAGCCTTGCTACAAAAATTGCCAGCTTCCCAAGTATGGTTCATGGGATGCGGGCAACTCTTAATTGAAGAGCTAGAAGTTTAATAAATAAAAAGATCATGAAGAAATTTATCAACAAACACTGGATATTGATATTGGCCATAGCCTTTATTCCGGCAGGGAACAGAGTTTTTAACCATGTTGACGCATGGCTAGGAATAGTCATTATGTTAACTAGTTCATTATTTATAATTTACAAACTATTTAATTTTATCAAGAATGAAAAGGACAAGTTTTAAGTTTTTTACTATAGCGATAATCGCTATGGTATTTTTATCCTCTTGTGAACGTGTAGCACCTAATTACGCTGGGGTATTGATGGAAAATTATGGGAAACAAGGCAAGGAGGATTTCAAGGTCGTATCGGGTAAGGTATCCACTTGGGAATGGGGGACGGAATTATTCCAAGTCCCATTATTTGATCAAAGAGGTGAGTTTGCGAGCCCTGTTACGTTAAAAGCCGCAGATAATACGGAATTTAACGCACGCCCCACTTACTCATACAAGGTTATCAAGAACAGGGCCATAGACGTTGTTTTCGACAACAAACACATAGACAAGGCCGATACGGAATCAGGCAAAGACGGTTTCATGCAATCATTGGAGGATAATATACTTGAGCCTCGCATCTATGACTTGATCAAGGAAGAGAGTCGTAAACATAAGACAGACAGCTTAATGGCGGATGGAGGATCGCTTCTTTTTGAGAAACGACTTGAGCAGATAGTAGATAAGGAATTCGAGAAAAGAGGCCTTCAATTACTCACATTCTCCGCCCAGCTTGAGTTTTCCAAGGCGGTACGTGAAAAAATAGACAGCAGGAATGAGGTTAACACCAATATATCGGTTTTAGACCAGCAGATAGCGGAGCAACGGAAACGTAACGAGTTGGAGCAATTGAAAACGGAACAAGCGTTAATCACCTCGAGAGGATTGACTAAAGAAATTCTTTATAAGCAGTTTATCGACAAATGGGATGGTCGTACCCCCATTTATGGAGCGATACCCGATTTAATAAAGATTCAGAACTAAGGATATTAATATTAGAGTGTGTTTTTCATGGTATTAGATTTGGGTTAGAATGATTATCCCCGCCGTCCGTGAGGATATGCGGGGATTTAGGTATCGTGGGTCTAATGGTAAGACCACTCCGCCAAAAGACGGAGAGATGCAGATTCGAATCCTGCCGATACCACCAACAACAAATAACAATCATGGATTTCGGTAACGACATTCCGGATTACGGTCCGGACGATTTTGACAATTACGATTATGAATGACATTTTTCAAAGCCTGTTATTATCCTTCGGGGTAACAACGTTCATATTCGCTATCCTAGCGATAATTTTTATTGTATTAATCTTGATAGACGACAAGTACAAATGAGGAATATCGAATCACAGACCCAGCAAGCTTGCGTCAGATACTTCCGTCTCCAATACCCGAGATACGCCGGATGCTTCTTTAGCGTCCCGAACGGAGGACGGAGGGACACGGTAACCGGGGCGATACTGAAAGCGGAAGGGGCATTGGCCGGGGTCGCCGATCTGTTCCTGTCAGTCCCGAATAACGTCCATCACGGTCTGTACGTGGAAATGAAGACAAGAAAAGGCCGGCAACAGGACAGCCAGAAGGCATTCCAGAAGGCGGTAGAGGCTCAAGGATACAGATATGAGATATGCCGATCGCTGGACGATTTCATCGCGCTTATAAAAGACTACTTGAATGGCTAAGAAACCTACCAAGCAGCCCGAGCGTATCAGATGCGCCGATTGCGTGCACGGCAAGCCTCACAAGGGTCTGGCCGTATGGTGCGAGATACTGAACACCGGAAGGGTAGCGAACTCCTTCCGGTATTGTGACAACTATAAACGATAACTTATATGAGAACGATCAAAGCGAACACGAAGGCAAACGGGGATATACTCCCGGAGCCTCAATTCAAGAGGATACCCGTAAGGGTTGACAAGAACACGATCATCCTCGTAAGGGAGGGGTTGAACGTGGAAGAGCATCTGAAAAGATTCAAGGACAAGGATAACACGCCTCCGGGATATATCCCATGGTTCTAAAAAAAACTTCAATTTGTTTGGCATTTTTAATTTGAGTTGTATCTTTGCGGTGATTCAAGACCAAGGAATCACTACATAGTAAACTTGTATGCGGCATTTTTTATGTCGTTACTACAGCTATACCTGCAAAGATATAAGCCGTTGGTTTCCCTGTTGGCTGCATCAGTTTATCTAATGTAGTGTTCCTTGGTCGGAGTTGGGAGCCAGCGGCTTTCTTTATATAACTCAAATTTCATCAAAATGACCAAGGAACATGAAATTGCGAGTGTAACGAACAACAGTAATTGCACAACCACGTCAGCTCACGAAACGAGCATCTTCTCATGGCGCACAATCGCCAAGCTATTAACCTTCATATCATCCGGATTGCTCGAATGCGATAACCGGGATGATGTTATAGGCTATGTAAAGGTTCTCATCTTATTAATGACAGCTTTCATATTAGCAGGAATGGAAGGAGGTGCGTTATGAATACGCTTACCCAACGTCAGCAAACCATCCGTATCAACCGCCTATCCAAGGAGAACGACCAGCTCGCCAAGGAACTTGAGCACGTGAAGAACCAACTCAAATGGTCACGCATCACGTCCTCGCAAGAGACGGAGCTAAAGAACTCGTGTTTCTTCTTCATGGTGTCCAAGGGGATATTCACCGAATGGCACGAGTGGCACGACAGGAGGATAACCGAGAGGTTGATGGACGAGATCAAGAGGACTATCAAATAGCCCTACCCTACTCACGTATTAAGATTTTAAAAGCCCCGGTTCCGACCGGGGAGTATATAGTACACTTTAAAATTAAGCAATCATGGACATAAAGAGAATGTCAAACAAGGATCTCAAATATGGCATAGACCGATGCAACGCAAGGTTGGCCGGGATAATGCCAATGGGATACATGGACAAGGAGCGATGCCTTAAGGCGTTGGAGCAATATAGGGAGGAATTGTATAATAGAGGAATAATATATTGACTAATAATATAAAACATATAGTGACATGAGTACATTTATGAAATTCATATCAGAATCTAAGCCTTGTGTAGCATTAGAGGTAAGCCCATTAAGCGAATCTGATGAGTGCATAAGTTTTTTCATATCTGAATATTCGGACTACATGACCAAAAGCGTAGAAATAAGTAAGGATGATATTAGAAGATTGATAAAGTTCCTAAAAGAGGAATTGGAAAATGCCGACAACTGATATGGATAAAGGATTTATCATGTTATCCCGTAAATTATTTTCTCACAGAATATGGAAAGCATCCCGGACTTTTAGCGAGTGCGAAGCGTGGATAGACTTAATACAGTCAGCACGATTTGAGGCAACGCAGCTTAAGGCTAGTATCGGAGGTAGAGAAATAACATACGGAAGAGGACAATATCCAGCATCCATAAGTTTTCTTTCCAAAAAATGGAAATGGGACTCAGAGAAAAAGGTCCGAAATTTCTTGGACATGCTTAAAAGGGACGGAATGATAACAACAGACGCATCCCAAGGCATGAATGTGATAACTCTATGCAATTATGATTTATACAACCCTATAAATATAGACAAGGGCGAGGATAAGGGCAAGGGTAATGGCATAGACATAGAACAAGAAATCAAGGACTTAAAGCTTTCTTTGGGCGAGCTAAGGGCAAGCCTAGGGGCAAGTGACGAAAATAAAGGGCAAGGTAAGGGCAAGAATAATAATAAAGATAATAATAATATACCCCCTACCCCCAAATCGGGAGGTGCCGTCACTTCCGTTCCGGACACGGGCGATAACCCTGAGACAGAAAAGGAGAAAACATGGAAAGATGATTTCAGCATCTATTTGGATTTAGTCCGTAGCGCATATAAGAGCATATGCGACGATCCAAAGATCATGGAGACTCAACAATCCTATTATCCCGGCGTAAACATAAAACTATCCCTAGAGAAGGCTTGCACAAATTTCTGGGCAACAGACGCAGGATGGAAGCACAAGAAAAAAAGCAGGGCCAAGGAGATTGACATGAGAATGACATTGATTAACGCAATAGATAAAAACAAGGTTTATTATGGCAAGAACGAACACCGCACAGATCTCACATACATCGTCCCCGATTGACGGCAGGCTGCCTCCCCAAGCCAAGGAGATCGAGCAGATAATACTCGGGGCTTGCCTCATAGAGAGCGACGCTTTCGAGAAAATCGCCTCGGAGCTATCGGAGGTCGATTTCTACGACAAGAGGAACCAATCGGTATTCAAGGCCATATCCGGGCTATACAAGGAGAGAAAGCCCATAGACATGATGACGGTCACGCAAGCGATGCTGTCATCCGGGGAGCTTGAGAGTATTGGGGGGCCGATATACATAGCTTCCCTTACCTCCAAGATCGGGTCTTCGGCCCATATACAGGATCATGCCATGATCGTCAAGGAGCGGTCCATACAGAGGAAGGGGCTGGCTATCGCCAACGACCTTGAGAACGCCATCTATTCCAACGAGGATATAGGGGACGTTCTTCACAAGGCCATAAACGGCTCAGAGACCCTCATGGAGGAACTTATCGGCAAGTCTAATGGCGAGCATATATCCAAGGCCCTTAAAGGCTCCATGGACGGTTTATACAAGCGTGTGGAGATGGCGAGGAAAAACATCCGATCCGGTGTTGACACGGGTCTTCACGACCTGAACAAGATCACGAACGGATGGCAGCCGGGAAACTTGGTGATAATAGCGGCTAGGCCCTCCATGGGAAAGGCGCTAAGGATGGATGCCAAGGTCTTGACACCTTCCGGATGGAAACTGAACAAGGATCTGGCGATAGGCGACCAAGTTTGCTCCGTAGACGGGACGGAATCACGTGTGACCGGCATATTCCCGCAAGGGTATGTCAAGACATACATGGTCGAGTTCTCGGACGGTCGCAAGATCGAATGCTGCGGAAGTCACCTATGGAGCGTAATATCTTCCAAGTTCAATTCCAAGGCCGAAAGGGTAGTATCTACCTTGGAGCTTATGGACTTGATAAGCAAGGAAAGATATTCCGGCAGAATAAGCATTCCTCGTTTCTCCGGGATATTCGGGGACAGGAAAGATTTCGTGATCCCACCATATCTCATGGGAGTCTTGTTAGGGGATGGGATCTTGGGCAAAGGGGTTAGCTGGTGCAAGCCAGATAAGTTTATCGCAGACAAGATCCGAGGTATGGTTGACTACGATGTTATCGCCTCAGATGATCGATACCTAATAACCAACACGGAGAACAGGAAGGCCAATAAGTACTTGGCAGAGTTGAAGAACCTAGGATTGCTCAACGCCCATTCTTACGAGAAGTTCATTCCGGACATGTACATTGACACATGTAGGGATCAAAGAGTAGAACTGTTGAACGGTCTTCTTGACACTGATGGGGATATAGACAAGAATGGGGCTATATGTTACAACACCACGAGTGTCAAATTGGCGAGAGGCGTACAAACGCTTTGCTGGTCTTTGGGATATAAATGTTCCTTGAGAGAAAGACGCTCATTCCTTTATGGCGAGCGGAAAAGGAACAGTTTCAGGCTCGTGATCGTAGCGGACAACCCTAGGGAATGCTTCACGCTCCCAAGGAAATTCGACAGGGTGAGGATGGACCGGAGAAACAAGCCTTTGACCGTGATGTCCGTGACACCGACCAACCGCAGGGTTGAATGCCAGTGCATATCGGTATCGCATGAGAAGGCCTTGTACATAACGGATGATTACATAGTCACCCACAATACCGCCGTGATGCTTCACTTGGCCAAATCGGCGGCAAAATCCAACACGCCCGTGGCTATATTCTCGCTTGAAATGTCCGACATAAGCTTGGCCAACAGGTTGATCCTATCCGAGTGCGACGTAGATCCGGAAAGGTTCAAGTCCGGGTATATGACAAACGAGGAGATCAAAAAGGTAGAGACGGCAGTCAACGAGCTTTGGAGGCTCCCGATCTATGTCGATGACAACCCGTGCGTTACGATGGACTACATCCGCTCACGATGCAAGATACTGAAGAAGCAAGGCAAGTGCGGGATCATCATGGCCGACTATCTCCAATTGGCGGAGAGCGGGGAACGGGAAGGAAACCGTGAGCGGGAGGTAGCCAAGATGTCAAGGACCGCCAAGATCACGGCGAAGGAGTTAAAGGTTCCCTTCTTGCTCTTATCCCAATTGAACAGGGGAAACGAGGCCAGACCGGACAAGAAACCCCTCCTATCAGATCTTAGGGAATCCGGGGCTATCGAACAAGACGCTGATATCGTAATGTTCATCCATAGGCCGGAGTATTACAAGATCGAGGTAAAGGACAAGAACGGGAACGTCGAACGCAACTATGGGGAGTTGATCGTGGCCAAAAATAGAGATGGGGCTACTGGATTAGTAAAATTCAAGCATAATGACGGTATGACCAAGTTCTACGATTACGGGAGTTATGACAAGGACATGCCATTTTAAGAACAAGATAATGGAAATAACAGACAGATTAAGGAACACCCCTACCGGGTTCACGGTAAAAATAGGGGAAATAAACATCCGAGTGATGAGATTCGTCCCCTGCACCAATACAAAGGCGACAATTTGCAAGGGCTGTGCCTTCCGGGACGAGGGAGCGAGGTTTTGCGAATACTCATCCGCATGCATGGCCCATCTGAGGCCGGATCACGAAAGCGTTGTTTTCTCTAAAACGAGTGAGATATGAAACAATACAACGATTGGGAAGAGATCGACAAGGACACGAACGGCCTTGTCACCTCGCTAACCTACATGGTACTTTTCGTGAACGACCAAGTGTATAACTACACGGTATCGCTCATGGAGGCCATGAGGAATAGCGAGCACTACAGGCATAACGCCAAACGGACGGCCAACGCTATCGAGAAAGAGATAGACGCTTATAACACCAACATCTTCCGGATAGCCAAGGCGAACAAGGAGGCGTTAGCGGAGATAACGCAAAGCATGGAAGAGGACGTGCAGCCCCACATAGACCGATACTACTACACGATCAGCCAGATATTGCTGGATCACGGGGTATCGGGCATGACAAACCGGATCGCCTCGCTGTCATCAACGATAAACATGCTAGCGCAGATGTCGAGGATCACGATAAGCGATTTCGGTGACAGGATGCGGGGGATCGTTCCTTTGGCGTACAACCCCCTATCCTATCTGACACTGGACAAGGTGGAATATCTGAGCGACCGGTTATCAAGCGAGGTCACCGGAAAGGACGTGAGAATAAACTTAAATGAGCAGCCCGGGATCGTGAAGGCGTTCACGGCGATAACGAACGCTATACTTGATCCGAGGGTGTTCAATAAGGCTTTTGAGAAAGCAGGGTGATTTTTTTCAATGATTTTATTTGGCGTTTTGGAAAGAAGTGGTACATTTGTAGCGACTATCATACTCAAGAGGCAGACGGAAGCCTGCCATATATAGCGGGCATTTTTTATGCTTGTAAGATCGATGTATCTAAGATATACGGCTTGTACCCCCGTGGTGAACTGTAATGGGACACCAGCCTCTTGAGGTGATAGTCAACGGGAAAGGCAAGCCGTTTTTCTTTGCCTATAATGCCAAAAAAATGACTATCGATATGGCAGAAATTACAACAAACGTAGGGGCGTTAATCCCCATCACAGAAAGCAACGGAAAAAGAGCCGTTAGCGCAAGAGCTTTGTACGACTTTTTAGGTTGTACGGAAAGATTCCAGTCTTGGTTTGACCGACAACTACAGTACGGTTTCGACGAAAACAAGGACTATGTAGGGTGTAAAGTATTTAACACCCTTGCGAATCAAGAACTTCAAGATTACGCAATGACATTAAACATGGCGAAAGAAGTATCAATGATCCAAAGAAGCGAGAAAGGTAAGCAAGCCCGCCGTTACTTTATCGCTTGTGAGGAAAAACTGGAAGAAAGCAAATCAATTAACCAATCCAGACCAGTGTCCGTCACCCCGACAAAAGTCCGGGCCGGAATAGAATGGGTGAAGGGCGTAAGCGAGATGCTGAACCTCAATGACGTTTCCAAGCTGTCTTTGCTTGAGAAAGTAGCCACCCCTCTTGGATTGCCCTTGCCTGACTACGTCCCGTCGAAGGGCGTGATGAAATCGGCCACTGACTTACTCAGCGATAAAGGTTACAAGGTGTCAAGGAATCAATTCTACAAAAGGGCTATCGAGCTAGGATATATCGAACGTATATCCCGTAAATCCTCTAAAGGGAATACCAAATATTTCAACTCCATATCCAAGAAAGGACTCGAATACGGAGAGAATCAAATAAACAAGAACAACCCGAAGGAAACGCAACCGGAGTGGTATGTGGACAAATTCGATTCTCTTATGTCCGTGTTAGGATTTTCTAAGATGGAGGAGTTGAACTATGCTAGCTAAACAATACGACTTTACCTCGTTTAACGAGTTCATGAACAAGATCACCACGCCCTCCGAGGTGTGCGACCAACTGATGGACTTGGTATTCAACTACTCATGGTGCATCAACGAGGAAACGGTGGATCGTTTCAAGGACGATATCGCCACGATCTATATGTTGCTTGGGGAGTTCAAGAAACTTGCCGAGCAGAACTAATAATCTATCCGGGGCGTTCCTTTCATGGGATGCCCCTTTAAATCAACAAGAGAAAAATTAGCATGAGAAATAAAGAACTAATCGCTCTTCTCCAAGAGCAAGACCCGGAAGCGGAGGTAATGATACGCACGTCCGATGGAGAGTATGAGTACGATCCGGTGGATGTCACATGGGACGAAGAGATAGAATACACAATTATTCAGGAGGGGTAGATATGAAAAATGAAACAAAAATCCTCAATTTATTTGTCGGTAACGACAAGTATAGACCAGCATTAAACCAAGCGTTCAAACAAGGAGACATGGTATGTGCCACTGACGCTATCACGCTTATAACAATACCTATATCCTTGATAGGTCTTAGGTATCCGTATCAAGACAAGCCAGATGTATCATCTGTGTTGAATATAAGGAAAGAATGCCATGAGATCATAGAATTGTCTTGGTTGAAGGAATTGTACGATGACGTCCCGATGATAAATGAAACGTATAAGTGCGAGGCTTGCGCAGGTACCGGGATGGTTGATTATGAGTTTTGTTTTGATGATATAATCTATACGGAAGAGGAGGAATGCCCCGTATGTCGTGGAGAGGGTCATTTATGCGAGACCGGGGAAATGATAAAAGATCCCCAATATGACATTGACATACACGGGAATCCTTTTAAATCATGGCTTGTGCTTAAAATGATAAATCTCATGGAGCTTCTTGATATCACCTCTTGTGTTCTTGTTTCGAACCCTTTATATGGACCTAACCTGTTTAGGTTCGAGAATGGGATAAATGTAATATTAATGCCTTGTTTTAGATGAGATGAATAAATTGAGGGAAAGATATGGATAATAAGGAATATTTTAACAACGAATTATAATATGAATCAAATTTGCACGAACAAAGAACAATCACAACGGCTGTTAGAGGCCGGGGTGAGACCGGAGACGGCGGACATGTATCTTGACGAGTTCGAACGTCTGGTCGCATTTGAATATAGAAGGATTAAAAGTAAAGCGTATCAAGATACGGTATTGCCCACTTGGTCTCTATCCAAGCTAATAGACATGATACCCGATCAAATAGAATGTGAGGGATATAACTATTACCTATTCATACTTCCACGAGATAAAGAATTCACTATAAAGTATTCCGCTGGAAGTAACCTTGCCAAGTCATATTGCAGGGAGAGCCTTTTTGATGCTATCACAGAAATGATTGAATGGCTTATCAAGGAAGGACACCTTGACAATAGAAACTAAAAAAAGCCCAAAGTTACAGGACAATGGGCTTGTGTCTTTTCTCGGACAAGGGAGATAGGACAAGGAGGTGAATGACAGTTCACCAGATTGGAGGTGTTAATGTTCCAACCAAACGCAATGCAAATATACAGGTTTACCGTATACTAACAATGTGTGGTTAGCAATATTTAAATATTATTTAAAATCATGGAAAGAGATATTGATAAGAGACAGACGGTAGAAGAAGCGGCTCATTTCTTCGCTGAAAGCAGGAGTAGCGGTAGTGCATTCCCGGCGTATTATCAGGGATTTATAGCAGGTGCCGAATGGGAAATGGCAGAAGCTATTAATGCTCACTGGAAAAGTTGTCCAAACCTCTCTAAAGACAATGATCGAATGTGCAATCAAATGAATGATTGCAATCAGAATTGCGAGTACATGAGGTCTTTTATTAGACTATTAAGAGGAATAGTATTAACCGAGCCTTCCCGGGAAGGCTCATAATTTAAAAGATATGAAAGAAAAAATAGAAGAAGCTAGAAAAAAAGCACTTTGTTATTATCATGATCTTATTGCCAAATGTCTTGAAGTACATGACATTGATCTAACAACAATCATCAGTGATTGTGTAACAGCGGGATATGAGGCCCGTGCAGATGAAGTTATTGAACTTCGAGTAAAGTTAGATCGAAAAGTGAGTCAAAAACTTGAGTATGAGAAACTATACGAAGAAGCTAAAGATAAACTTTATAAAGCGGGGATAGAGCCATGCCCTATTCGAGAAAACAATCATTCACGTAACTCATAATTAAGAAAAATGAGCAAATTATAATTTATGAAACTAGGCAAGCAAACAATAGTATTCTTGGCCGTAAACAAGAATGGTGACGAGGTTATTCTTGATAACTTCCCAGTGCGGCAAGGAGAGGTATGGACGGACGATAGATCGGCGCATGACGAGGAATATTTTTCCGTCGAGGATCACAATTCGGCGATCGTACTTCCAAAAGGCAGTATATATAGGTTAACAGGTAGATACTTAACGTGGGAAGACGATCCCATATCTCTTAAATCCGTCATTGAGGAACTTCCTTGATGGTTATCTATGTGGAATGATAGATTCATTATAATAGGCACATCAAGTGCCGTATCCGAGCCATCACCTCATAGAAGTTGACAGGCTCGAAATCCAAGGAATCCGCGAGGCGGTCTATCTCCCGTCTTACGGATTCCTTTTTCTTTTTATCTTCTTTTTTCTTTCCCATAACTCATCGTTTATATCGTTCCTGTGACGATGGCAATCGCAGATGAACATCCTTATCTCATCGGACATCAAGGCTCCTATATCGCCAGCCAAGTAAGCGATAGGCTCCCCTCCGATCTCCAGATCCAAGGCCAAGGACATATGATCCGTCAAGTGCCGGCACTCGTGGAACAACGAATTAGAGAACTCCCTGTAAGACGAGGTCCGGCCTATCACCATGACGGATTCCCTTCGCCGGTAGTTGGAATAAGTAAGTCCCACGTCCAGCTTGCAGGATCCTACGTTGCCATAAGCCTCCCGTATCTTGCTTTCCGGGCAACCGGCCCTCCTCAATAGGGCTATGATATCGGATATCCTCGAGCAGGTGACGTTATACAGTACGTGGATCACCCAATCGTATCTCTTGATATGGTAATCCCGTCGTATCATCTCCTTACCGTCTTGAACTCCCGCTCTATCCTCCTCCTTTGTTGCCGGGTGAGATTGGTTGCCTTGAGATTGCCCACCACCTCGGATACCTTGTCAAAATCCTTCTCTGGCATACTCGCCAGCACGTCCTTGGGGGACTCTCCCTTCAAGATCCTCAGTATGTAGCCCCAGCCTCCCATCACATCATCTCCTCCCAGATTATAGGCGTGCCGGACCCGATGCAATCAGCGTAGAACCGGGTGAACACTATCCCGTCGTAAGCGTCCGGATCGTCGCAGACGTTCTTGACATAAAGAGCGGCGTACTGCTCGTTAGGCACTGAGGAGCCAAGGTAATCGGCCTTGCACATGTTGGCGGCGTAAACATAATCGTATCCACCCTTTTTCTTCACGTCAACGCTATACTTCTTCAGCATCTCATCCACCTGTTCCTTCGTGAAAGGGGTTATCTTGACCTTCTTCCCGTTTCCGTCCTCCTTCTCCATCATGGATACGGCCCAATCGCACATGGCCTTGGAAAAATGCCAGCCATACGCCTTCAGGTAGGATCGCATCCCGGAAGGGAAATCATCATACATATCTAGTCTCATATTCCTCTGTTTTTTAGGAGGGGGAAACCGGTCCCCCCTCATGGTTATCTACGATATCGTCTCGAGTAGCGTCCGGTGCCCGGTACCCCACGGCGATTGCCATAGCCTCCCCCGGATGATCCACGACCGCCGCCACGGTTGCCGTAGCCGCCACGCTCCCACATCTCACGGAACTCGTCGTCGTCCTCGAACTCATCGTCTTCGTCTTCCTCCATGCGGTTGCCATAGCCTTCCATGGCCTTCCGCTTTCCTTCCTTACAGCCAAGCTTATAGGCCTCCTTCGCCAGTTCCAACATATCCTCGTCTTCCATGGCGTCGAATTCCTCGATCAGCTCTCTCAGTTTTCTGCTATATGTTCCCATATCACTCTGTTTTTTTATTCTTGTTATTATTACCGTTCACGGAACCGACAAGTTGCTCCATCATGGCAACCAACCTTGCGTTAGCCTCCTTCAGATCGGACATCTCGTTTCTCATGTTAGCGATCTCACTCTCCCTCTCCTTCTCCCGGGCAAACTCAGGGTTCAGTATTACCAGCATCTTCTCGCACCCCTCAATCACGGATTTATGGTAATCGATGCTGTCAAGTGCCTGTCGGCTTTGCTGCATCATGGCGTTGATCTCCGTATTCAGGGCACCTAGATCGCATGACACAACCAGTTTCTCCCCATTTGTAGTGGGGTAATCCGTAATGGTAACGTCGGACAAGACGTTGGAGAAGCTGACGTTGTCCTCACCTACCTTGGCCTTTATGTCCACCACGATTTTAGCTTGCGGACCATACATGTTGAAATTTGGATTCTCCGGTCTCGGAGGGGACACGCTGACTATGCTTCCAACCTCACAAAAAGGCGTATTCCCCTTATGAAGGATATATAAAGGATTCCCTTGTCTCTGATTCTTGAACATATTTATTGGTTTTTATGAGAGCCGGATCGCTCCGGTCTCTCGTTGATACTCTCTCACACCACTCCCGTCATTATCTGGAGCGTATTATTGCCCGACTCATAGTAACACAAGTAGATTCCGGTGCCGGTTATATCGGATGCCGTGACATCTGCGCCGTTAATGGTCGTTAGCGCCTGCGTGGAGCCGTTCGTGTCAAACACTACCGGCAACGTCCCGGTAGTACCAGCCGGGATAGGCTGGGCCAGACGGAACAAGATCAACCCGCTAAACGGGGCTGACAGGAACGGGTGATTGCGGAAGGAGAAACGAACGTTGGTCGTCCCGACCGTAACGCCCGTGCTCTCCAAACGTGGGATACCGTTCTTGTTCGCCATTATGAAAGGACTAATGAATGCCATAACTCTTTATTTTTAGGTTATTAACTCATTATCCCCATCCGTTGCCGAAGTTTCCCCAGTTACCGAGACCTAGGCCTAATCCGTACTGGGCGGCCACGCAAGTGGGTATGCCTACCACGGGGGAGTAAGGAACCTTTGCCACCTCCGGCTGGTTACACTCGATCTTGGCCAATCTTGAGCTCAAATCACCCAAGGCGTTACCTAGAGGGGCGGTCTGCGCCTGTAGAGTAGCGGCGAAATAGGCGTTCTGGTTGCTTTGGGAGATCTGTCCTTTCAAGGCTAGGTTCTCCGCCGTCAAGCGATCCATCTTGTCTTGTTGATACAAGTTCTTGAAATCACGAACCTCGTTGATGATATCACGGGTGTTCTGCAGACCTGAGTCACGGAGAGTCAACGTGTTGTTGTTCATCGTATTCACCAGCGTGTTTGTCTGGTTGCAGCTAGCCAATTGGTTCTCGTAGCCCATCTTAGTGATGTTGTTGTTAACCGTGCAGCAGCACTCGGCGATCTGGCTCAATAATTGATTGTTACCACTTTGGACGGCGTTAATGATTTGTTGGGAACTCATGCCTACTTGGTTACCCACGCTCTGGATCTGTCCTTGGATCTGGCAGATAGCGTTTTGTAATTGTTGGGTTGAGCAATTCAAGGAAGATGACAATTGGCTGATAGCCGTTCCGTTTCCTTGGATAGCGTTCATCAACAATTCACGACCAGCGTCATTGTTCAATTGAGCCGGTAATCCGTTAGCCCCGTTGTTGCCGAAGCCGTTGCCACCCCAGCCTCCCCATACGAAGAACAGGAGGATGATCCAGATCCACCAGCAACCACCACCGCCCCAAGCGTCTTGATTGCCCTTATTGTTCATCAAAGCCGCTACCAAATTGGGGTCCAATGATTTTCCACCGCCACCCATCAAGCTCGGGAGAAAGGCCATGATGTCAAACTTACTTCCACCGGAATTACCTCCTTCGGGAGTACCGATAAAATAATTTCTATCCATTATCTTTAATTTTTGTCGTTAATCCGGCACCATTACCGGACACGACAAAAATCATGAGAAGGGCTTTGCTAAATAAATATCTCCTTGCTAGCTTGTTGCGAGGTTGTTGCTAGTTCTTTGCGGAAGGGGATGAGACAAAAAAAGCGCCGCCAATTTGTGTTGACGACGCTTTTACCTTTTAAGGGAGGCTTTATAATGATATGGAAAGGAGCTCTTCTCCTAATTTATGCAAGGCTGTTTCCAATACATGCATTGTAGCGTGGTTGGACTAGATATATGTTTTTTTCTATCTGAGTATTTATCAAAACTATTCCTTTCTAGGAATTCATCATACTCCTTAGCTAGTTCATCTAAATTTTTCATACCTTCCTCTTTATATGATATCACTTTAGTTTATCCTGCAATATTTTCTCAAATATCTTTTTATACTCCCGAGGAGTTTTCTTGCTTTGATATAGCGTATAAATCAAATCCAAGTATTCTTTCTCAAACAAACTACATATAAAAGTCAAATCAGGCACATTCAATGATAAGCTATGCGTGGAGGTCTTTGTATAACCATAATCTGGAACGACCGTACTATCTTCAGGAAATCTGAAGCTTTGAGTAACTCCATTGCCGTCTTTGTATGTGCCTACATCCTTACTGGCAAGAAACACATAAGATTTAGGGTCATTAGATCCAGAAGGATTTTTCCCATGCACATAATCACTAACCCCAGACCTCTTTTTCGATGTAGTGTATGTGGCTAACACACAATCTTGCCCGTCATTATGTAAAATGATCGCATATTTTGGTTTCGTGCATATATTTGACAGCTTAAACGTGCCATATAAAACGTTTCCGGGCTTAAACATTATCGCATGACTTTAATTTACTATTAATCATCATAATCTCCATGGCACCATTATAGTTCTCCAGTTTCTCAGGATCATCCGCTATTAGTCTCTTAAAGTCTAAGCTATAATCTGATACTTTATAATCATTATCGAAAATAATATTATGCTCTTTCTTGGTAATATCCCATAACGATCCCTTTTTATGGGTCAAATTCACCAATTCACTAGGCTTTTTATTCCCATATTCTTTTATGACACGATCTATTATGTCCATTTCGTAGTCGCTAAATTTATCATCCGAGAATGACACCTTCGGCAAAACATAAAAATGATTATCTGATCCTGAACATTTCTCCGCCTTAACATAATCAGAGAACTCCATTCCCCCGCATTTTATATAATATGTATCTGGGGCTACAGGGCCATATTGCCACGCCTTATAATCAAGCCAAGTGACAGGAACGCCATCATCCTTAACAGCCTCTTCATCTATAAGATATAGAAGCTTAATAAGCTGAGTATGGTATATTGGAGATATCCTCTCCGACAAATATACCATAAGATTGCCTATTTTATCTTTATTGACTTTTATTCCTAAACACATTTCGATTTAAATAATTTCCTGTTCAATAAACAAAACCCCGATACGGATTGTTGCGCCGCCGAGGTTTCATTATTATCTTTCATGCCGCAAAGGTCGCATAAAATTTTGTTATATGAAAATTTTTTCATAGACAAATCACATGCCTTACAACATAACGCACCCTCAGACCGTACCGGATAGCTCCTCTTTCACGCTCTCCACCGTTCTTCTCAGATAGTAACTCCTCCTTATCCTGTCCGGGTACAGGTTTCGCATCCGGTTCACGGCTTGCCTCGTCATTCCCGTCAGATCGGATATGATATTATCGCTCAACTTGCGATCGGCCAGTATGGTTATAGCCACTCCCCTAGCGTCAACGTTCCTCTCCTTGTTGTTGCTAAACATCATTACCGGATCGGTCCCGCACTCCTTGCAGACTGCCTCTATCACTTTTTTGTAAAAAATTTCCACCTTATTCATAAACTTTTTATTTCGTGGTTTGTTTTACTATCAAAGCCGGGCACAAAAAATGCACGGCAGAAGAAATAAAGAATCTCTCCCGTCGTGCAGCGATAATTAAAACAAACTTCCGATCCGTTTTAATTTGTGGGGAGATTCTTTCTTTATCTCCCCGCCAACTCGTCCTCACGGAGTCATTGGATAACACTATGTATCAATATTAAATCACCCTCTCTTATTAATGATCCACCATAACATGGCCGCAATCATTCCTCCTACCAACAGATACCACCATACCCTAGGATGGATAAGCCTCGTTTCCTTATCCACGTTTATCGTTTCTCTCTCATCGGAGACGACCGTCTTGTTATTCGTCCGTACCTCTGTCATATCAGATCCGGTCGAAACGATCTTCTCGCCGGATTCCTCTCGCTCCTTACCTATGGTTATATCTGAGGTCTTGACTGGATACTGGTTCCCCACGCTGTCTGGAGAAGACCACTCCACGACCAAGATCCGGGCGCTCAATCTCTCGTTAGATAATATCCGCTCTATGGCCGAAAGGCTGTCTTTTTTAAAGATACTATCCGATAGACTGACACTTGCAGTGGTATGCCTTTCCGTATCCGTGGATTTCTTGGAGGTTCCACAGGCACAGAAAAGGCATAACAATATGACGTACCATATTCTCATAGCAAGTTCCACCCAGCTATAACGTCCGACATTTCGGCCTCCCTACCGTTCTCGACCCGACTCATACCAGCGACAATACGGATCATCTGCTCACGATCGTTGATATTTACAGGATCGTCAGCCGGTATCCCGGCGTAATCGGACACGGCCTTAATGTAAGCGTCCGTATCGTTCTCGTTTTCCGGTGCCCAGCGACCGATCATCTTGCGGATCGTGTCCAAATTATAGTTGTTATAGTAGTTACGCAAGATCCGGAATATGGCACGGTAGCCATACGCCATCGTCTCAAACTGTTTGAACGACTTGTCCTTGCTCGGACGTATCTCACCTTGGAACAAGTCTCCGTTGATCCGGATGTTTCCCGGGTTGTTGTTCCGATACCCACGAGGTAAATTATTTTTCCCCATATTTTACTCTCCTTTCTTCTTTTTATTCATGGCATTGGATAAAGCGTTTGTCAAAGCGTCCTCCAAAACCTTTTGCGTTACAACCTTACCGATCATGTCGGCTGTCTTACTCGCCTGCCTCCTTTGTTTGGCGTCAGCCTTCTCCCAGATAGACCGAACCTCCGTTATCAAGATAAATACGGTCACTATCGAGGATACGACCGGGACATTGGTCAAGAAAGGCAGATGGATAAATTCCCAGAACCGGCACACGTAGCAAACCGAGTCTATCCCGCACGCTATACATACGCTACCAGCGTAAAGTATGAACTTACTGACCGTCCTACGCATGCCATACGAATTACGCTCCTCGCCCCTCAATTTAGCCTTGTAATAACCCGAGGCGAAATCCCACCCCATCGCCACCATAACGATGAACATCTCAAACACGACTACAGTCAGTAGCTCCCTCATACTGCAAATCATTTTAAAAAATTCCATTCTTCCGATCCTTTTTTTTATTTAGTTATAAAACCACTATGCTCTCCTCCTCTCTCGCCGCCTCCCACTCGGCGAAATCGCTATCCACACGGTCTTTCAACGCCTTCCTCTCGTTAAGGAACGTCTTATAAGACTCCACGTATGACAAGTCCAATATGCCTAGCTGGGCGGCGTTGTAGTCGTTCAGCTTCTTTTGCTCCACGTCCTTGTCCCATAGGGCGTTGATACAGGCCTCCAATATCTTGTTGGCAGTTAACGTGGCCCATATCCTGACCTCGTTGTAACTATAGGAGATCACGGGGGCCATATCGTCACCCATCTCCCTTGTCTCCTCTCTAACGTCCCACCGGTACAGGTAGGAACCGTCACCGTCCCGCTCTATTTTAGGCGGCATTGTGTCGCTCCATGATCGCTTCATAAAACTCTGGTTTTAAAATTTTCTTAGCTAAATGCTTGCTATCGCTATCATATATCCAGCCCAGCCAACCGGCTAGACCTGCCTTGTATTCCGTTAAGGATATATTCGGGACTTTATTCAATCTAGCCGCCGCACGACATAGATTTTGCTTAGTCCTCTTCCTTATCCGTATATGCTCCTTATAGAAAACGAACCCCACGAAATCTATACCACGGCCGCTTTTATCCGATCTTCTCTCAGCGATCTTAAATATCTGGTAATTCCCTTTCAGCTCCAACTTCAACACGGTCAACCTATCGATAAGCCACGGAAGCAATACGTTTCTCAAGAAACACTTATCATGATGGAAAAAAGTCATGTCATCCGCATATCTGATATAATGCTTTATATCTATAATCTCCTTTATCTCGTGATCCAGATAGGCGAGATAAAGATTCGCAAGATATTGGCTAAGATAATTCCCGATCGGAACGCCGGGAGCGGAATCGATGATCTCATCCAACAACATAAGCAAGCGATCGTCCTTGATCTTCTTCCGAGCTATGCCTTTCAACACTTCATGGTCTATTGACGGATAGAATTTGCGGATATCAACCTTGAGGCAATAGGCGGATTCACGATCGGACAAAGCCCGTCTTGTCCTTTTATACGCCTCCGTTATCCCTCTTCCCTTGATACATGATGTCGTGTCAGAAGTGAATATGGAAACCCATATAGGTTCCATGACGTTCATTATAGCATGATGCAATATCCTGTCCGGGTAATAAGGAAGCTTGAATATGACCCTTTCTTTAGGCTCATAGATGATATCAGTCCGGTACTTGGAAGTCTTGAACGTGCCATCCTGCAAAGACTTTAGCAAACGGCTGAGATTACCTTCTTTGTCCTTGTCAAACAACCTTATGCCGTAGGAATCCTTCTTCCCCCTCCGAGCCTTGATGTCTGCCAGTATCAAGTTATCCATATTCGCTATCTTATCAAATAAATTTCCTATTCTCTTCATTGTCATCAATTTGCTTTTTATCATAGGGAGTCTTCGGTTCCCCTACCAACACCCTTTATATGGGGAGACTTTTTTCGCCAAGAGGCGAGGCCACCATCCCTGTTTGTTCCCTAAATATCTTTCCCCTTTCTTAAAAGTATAGGCGTGAACCGATGTTACGATTCGCATCGGAAGGCGCATTATTCGTATTCACGTTAGCGAGGCCTGCATTCGACCTGTTGTCCGCGTTACCGCCAACCAGCACCACCTAGGGATGATCGACCCTTATTCCGTTATTCGAGATAATACCTGTTCCCGGAGGCTCGCATCGTCACTTTCCTCGGGAACTTGTCCATCTCCTTTATCTTTCCAAGCACGTACTTGATCTCTTGGGAATTCGTAAAGAATTTCTTGGCATCACTGTCCTTGTCCTCGATATTGTTCTTGATCATAACGAGTGCCCGGTCCTTCCCAAACTTGGTGGACACGCCGTCCATGTAATCAATGACCCAGAACGTGAGGTTCGTCAACTTCTGTTGGGTGATCTCCGGACAATTAAAATGCCTTGAGTTCTTATCCCTTGGGATGTTCAAGAATGACAAGCTGCCATCGTCTTTATTCTTATTTTCTTCCATTTCATATTGTTATTTAATTGTTATACAAAATATTTCCGACGTGATACGTGCGGCTACGCCGACGTTTTACGAAATTCGGGGAAAAAGCAAAGGCGCGAACCGATGCCACGATACGCAGCGGAAGGCGCATCAGCCGTATGCACGTGAGCGAGGCCCGCACTCGACCCGTCGTCCGCGCTACCGCCAACCAGCACCACCTGTAAGCGGTTGGCTTGCGTATAGGTGTAGTAATAGTCGCACCAGTAGGTAGAGCTACTACCGCCGACCTCCGTAGCCACGATATCCCCATCTTCCCCAAGTAACATCTTCTTGGCATAACCATTGGTACGGCAGATGTTACCTTTCTTGTCATAACCTGTGTAAGATGTATCGCTGAAGTTTGACGGGTCATCGGTAGTCCATAGGATAGACAATCCGGAATCACCCGTGGTGACTTGTATGTTGGCCCCATCGGTGTATTTCCAGATATGGCCGAACGGGTTCTCTATGCCACGGTACCTGTTAGCCATCAACGTGGCGTGAGTACCACCGGAGGCGTTCTTCACGACATACGCCTTCTCTCCCGAGCCGTTCCCGAACTCGTTGGTATAGCCGCATGGGATAAGAGGATTGGCGTTGTTGAAGTTCGTCCAATCCGTCATTTGCGTCGGTCCCGGACCTAGGCCGCCTTGGGCGAAACCGTTAGCGTCCTTCTGGGCGTTGAAAGGTTTCTGGCTGTCCAGCGTGGCGTACTCGACGGCGAATAACCAGAACAGGATCTTGTGGGCGTTATAGGTGTACATTTCCCAGCCGCTGCCACGTTTCCTAGCGGCTTGCCGGAATTGGTCTCGGGTGAGGTTGGTGACGGGGCGGCCGAGTAGGGAACGGTAGGTATCATCCCATTCAGCGGTGTTGTCACCACCTCTAAAATTAGTTGAATTAGGATCACTTAATTTACTAGCTCCAGCCGCCGAACATAATAAATTATCGGTTCTATACATTCTGGCTTCATATGTTGAGATATAGAACTTATCTACATGTTTATACCCAGGTAATGGAATTTCGGACAACATCTTCCTAAATTTAGTGCCATTAAAATACAATTTATACCAATGTTCAGGTATCTCTGTCATAACGGCATAATCCAAATAGCTTCCACCCCATGAAAGCTCATTATCCAAATATTCTTTAACTCCACCATCTCTATCCAAAAGACACCTTCTCATCTTACTCTGCACCGGCAACTCCCGATGTAGTTGCATATTACCCACACGCTTCCCGTCCGGGCTTGACGATGCCATGTCCCACTCTACACCGTAGGCGTACCGCTCCTCTATATCCGGGATGTCCTCCCAAGCGGGGGTCCACTCGGTGGAGATGTCACCATATTCAAGTTTAATCTTATGGATGGTGGAAGTTGATGTGCCAGTTTTAGGAGAACTAAATACAACCATATGTGTATTATCAGCTACTGCATCTCCGATATTAGTAATCCATTTAAAAGTCTTACTGGCCTTCCCATTCACAAAGTCAGCCTTACTGAACTGAGCCATAGAACCTACTGCACCAGTAGAGTTATATATAGTGAACATTTCCTTATCATCACCCAATTCTCCAAAAATAGTCAATGTTACTTGTGTTCCTTTAGATATCGGTTCAGTTAGCCAATAATCAGCGATATTGTAATTCGAGTTACTCACCTCCTTCCCTGATCCCAGCAACAGGTTCCTGCCGTACACGGGCAGCTTGCGGTACTTGCCATCAGCCATCAGAGACTTATCCTTGTCCCCCTTGGTCTCCAGCGTTATCGACACGTCCGGATCTTCGTTTTGGGCCTTGTCCGGCGTTATGGTTATCTGGCCGTTAGACGGGGTGGATGTGACAACGGGCTTTAACTTATTAACGTCCGTCCTTAGACCGGTGACCAGATTCCGGATATCCGTATCGTCGTAATTATCCAATCCATCCAACTTACCCTTATCTTCGTCAGTATAATTATTGTCCGTATGGACGTAATTAGCGTCCTTTACGATGTGATCGTCATTTGTTAATTGGGATGTCTTGGTTGGGATCAAAGCCGTTATCTCCGCACGCAAGTCATTGAGAAGACCGGTTAGGGTTTCCTTATCAGTAATACCCTGCAAAAAAAGCTCGATCTCATGGAAGGTATCTATAGCGTCGCTCGCTCCATCACCCAATAACGTGTCGATATCCGCCTTGATAGAGGCGATCTCACTCCTGACCCATTCATCATCATAGTTGGATAAGCCGTTGATCTTAGATAACAGCTCATCCGTAAGGTCGTTTGTGCTAAGTCCCTTCCCTTTGATCTTCTCGACAAACCTATCGTCAATCTGTCCGGACGTGTAATAACCTGACAAGATACTCGTGACCTCCGCAAGTATTTGTTTTTTCAAATCCAGCAACACTCCGGCCATATCCTTATCCTCTGTCATACCGGACAAGAACTCCACCACCTCCTGCCATCTGTTGATGATATTGTCCGCGTCCGGATCTCCCGTTATAAACGTGGACAGATCGGAAGCAACTTTCCTTATGGCCGTGTCAAGATCCCCCTCTACCTCCTTCGCCCTGCTGATCTCGGAGGTTAAAGCCTCTCTTAACGCCGTGTCATCGTAATTACTCAATCCGTCGAGCTTTTTCAAAAGAGCGTCCGTCAAGTTGTTATCCGTATGCGTGTAATCGGCATCGGTTACGATATTATCCGGGAGAATGGGTATCCCTAACTCCTCTAGGGACTTATCCCCGACCAACTCAACCCCGTTGATCCGTGGTTTATTGGTCATACTTTCATAATCTCCGGTCCCTACGGCAGGAACGGAGATATCTCCCGTTAGCCTTACCGTTGTCACCTTGACGCTGCCACATCCCGTATCTCCACCTACGGAGCACGACCGTGGGATAAGACGGAACGCATCGCAAGCGTCTACGGTGTACATGCCCTCCTTCCCTTTGTTCTCGATAAGAGTCAGCGTATAGACACCGTTATAATCTTGGTCTTTGCCTAGGTAGGTGAATCGTATCACGTTATCCCGGAAGTGGAGGTCTTTTACCTCCATCTTCCTGTAACCATTGGTCATGAAGACGCTAATGTTCTTGCCATCCAAAGACTCGGGCTTACCGTCCCGGAAGATGGTCCATTCTATATTGATGTCGTTTCCTATGCGAATAGCTTCCATATTATTGAAGGGTGAAGGGGTCTATTATTTTAAAAGATTCTCCATCTCCATTGGACACAATAATCTTTCCTTGGCAACTCTCGGAGATTTGAAAGACATAGTCTGATCCAGCTTTAAAAGATCCTAATACCGTACATCCTTTAAGAGAACCTGAAATTTGGAGTCTAGCCTGTCCTTCGATGTTAAATAGGTTATTAGTCACCATTAAATTTGCGCCATTCAATAATATATCTACATAATTATTTACCGTATTACCGCTAACTTCCATAGCGACATCATCTATATTAAGTCCATATCTCATATCATTAGTATCTATTTTTGAGTTAACGGTTCCTTTAACAGCTATGAAAAAAGACTTATTTGAGCTATTTTTCTTTATCCTGGCAGAACCTATCGATGGTTTTGCCACACTAAGGACATACACAGCAGTATTGGTTATACTATCAAGAATATATATTTCATTATTCATTGCCTTGCCATCCAAGGAAGCGTCCATAACCGAATCCTCGCTAATGCCATTATATGAATTTAAAAAAGTAAAAGTAAAAAACGGTACAGGACCATTTGTCACCTTTTTAAAAATATTTGAGTCTATTTTCCATTTTATGTTCTTAAAATCAAAATCAGCCTCATTTCCATATTCGTCTATAAGCCTATAAATATATCCTTTCCCACTCTCATGAGCGATTGGATACGATTTAGTATCATTATTGATATCATACCATATTTCCCAAGATCCTAGGTCTGATCCGGCGAAGTAATCATCACCTTCACGCATTATGGCAGATGCTTTACGTTCTAGTTTATTGGAAGATTTAGCCGTGACGATAATGTCAAAAGGTTTCTCCGCTGAAACAGCCTTGTATTTATCATTTACTTTAGTTACATAATCTGTGATCCTGTACTTGTTCCCTGCGACAAGAGAGCTTGCCTGAATCAAAGATACTATCTCCTGATAGGTTACAGAAATCATTGTTGAGCCGCCAGAACCAGCCAAATCATATTCTTGCCCATTTACATTTATTTTTCTGATTGTTCCCATATTTTTATTTATTTGATTGTTAATACTCCATTAGCAACCGTTGTTTGCGAATCGGAAATAAAAAAGGTTTCACCCGACACTTCCGCTTGTATATTTTTAGTAAAAACCAAAACACTACCTGAAACAAAAGCCTTTGTTATCCCAACTCCGGACTGTAACAAGGCTAACAAATCCTTTATCTGATTAGATTGCTCATCTATAATAGCCTTAAGCTCTTCGTTATTATTATTAAATTTATTGTTTAAACCTATAACTTTCGAATCTGTAGCATCATTTATCCTATCTTCCAAGCTAGGGATTAATACAGTTCCATCTTCCAATATAGACAAAGCGTTTTCTCGCGAGTTATCATCACGTCCTATCCCATAGGAAAACAGCACATTTTTATTATTTAGTGTTGGCTTATTAAAACGACCAAAAGAAACGCCATAATCCGAATTTACAAGCAGCCACTTCCCATGACAAAACGCCAACCTTGCAGGGGCTATATTACCTATAGTGCAATACTCTCCTCCTACATGCGAAAAAGAGCATCCCGGATAAACCTCATTACTATATCCTTCCACATGAACACAGAAGTTTTGGTCTGTATATTCTCTCCCCGAAAACAGAACATTATTGTATCCTTCCACATGATTTGCCTTATGTACAATTGGTGCACTATGCGAATAATACAAATCACCACATATATTATTATATCCTTCTACATGGCTTGTGTTATCACAAATAAAATTGTTAGCTCCCTCGAGGTGGCTTCGGGTGCCAATTGAAATGTTCAGAGCGAACTTCTCTCGTATAGATACAGCGTCAAAAAATAATGAGTGCTCAATATTTTCAGAGTTATAGACTCCGTAATCTTCTATGAAAGTCCTTAAAGAATCTCCACTCGTATCAAAAATAGGCCGATCCGCTATGCCTCCTACGGCATTTTCAATAAAATAAGGCTGGGTGCCTATTGATTCTCCTTCTACATGCGAACCATCTCCTAAACAATAAGAATATAATCCCTCTACATGCGATTGCGCTCCTAAGCACCATGTTCCCCTGCCCTCGGCGTGACCCTCGCTAGCGAACACATTCGTTTCGTAACCCTCCGCATGCGCCCTAGGACCGGTAGCGTTGGTATTCATACCCTCTGCGTGGGCGTAATTTCCTGCCGCCTTGTTATTCTCATAGTCATTGAATATCTCGGCGTTCTTGTAACCCGAGTAGTTTTGACCTACACCAAAGGCAAGGCTGTCCAATTCGATAAAATCCCCGTTTGCGCTTTTATCAACGGAGGATTTAAAAATATAATATCTATCGGCTATGATATTATCCGTAGGGACAAACACGTTCCCCGCCCCATTTCCGTCTTGGCCGGGCTTGCCTTGTGGGATACCTAAATCCAAAGCATAAATAGGTATACCTTCTGGGGTCTCCCCTCTCAAGACAAAGCCAGCCGTTGCCGAGCTATTAAAAGGAAGGGTGGAGACCGTACCGATAGAGACGACCGGAGAATCTCCCGGAGTTCCCTTCGGACCGGTTAGCAAGGATAATTCCACCAACACATTCCATCCGGGATTTCCAACATACCTCCATTGGATATCCGTAGACGAAGAGGCTAGTTCTATCTCCCTACCGTCAAGTCCCTTAAGTATAGCCATGGGGACTCTCACTAATTCCTCCTTAGCGGAAATACCGGGCAAAGATGACACGGAGGATATAGAGTCAATCTCCTTGAACTGACTTAAATCCTTGGACTCCTCCGCTAAGATCTTTTTACTCTCAGCGGCGATCGCACGTAAATCCTCGGGCGTTAGAGTAAAGCCGGAAGACAATGTAAGATCCCCTACAGCCATATTATCGTATGTTATTCTTGTTTAAGGAAAATATTTGCCGCATCGTCTATCACGGTTGACAATATAGCCTTGCAGTCTTCGTCCGAGACTCCATCTTCCAAGACTATCGATTTCCTGCCTTTGTCCACAATGTTTACATAACCGAACCTAAGCTCTCCTTTTTTGACCGAGGCCAATACCTCTGTTACCTTTTCGCCCGCATTCCGTGTTGTCTCATAGGAGATATCATAATCTCCTACCGTGTTTTTGTATTTGCTTCTCAATACAGATGATAATGTTGATAGTGCCATGTTAATTTCCCCTTTCTATAATGTTATAAATTTGCCCGTTACGCTCGTAGGCCAGAGATCCCACACGTACCTCGTCCTTGATAAAAGAGCCTGTTATCCGGTCTATCCGCTCATCGGTCTTGACCGAGGCGGAATACTGTATCTTGATACCGGCCACGTCCGAGTCGCCGTTTATTGTCCTTGTGTCGCTCGTTATCTCCATGGTCTTACACGTTTAAAAGGTCGAAGATCTGCCCGAAAGCGCCGGCGGTCAATGTCCTGTTACAACATTTCTTTATCAATATGGATTCCTTGTCGCTGATGTCCATATCGCCATCGGCGGCGTTGATCCTTGTCATCAGCTTGTAGGACTCATATTTCTCGTCCTCGTTCATCTCATCGCCGGAAGAATAAAGCCTAGCGCATACGATATCCTTGATGACCTGAACTTTTCCGAACTCGTCCTTCATGTCTTCCCCCCTGAAGGTCTTTAGGGGCTTGTTGAAATTTACTTTCATGATTGATGTATTTTAATTGTTATATTATTCTATATAGAGAAGTCTCGTAGCGGAATCCCATTTGACATTATATCTCGTTCCAGATGTGGATTCAGTGTTTACTTGTGTTACCGAAGGCATTAAGCCCATACGCAAGACAGTACGCCATATTCCGGGTGAGTCATTAGAGAACTTCTTTGTCCCAAGCTGTATATCTCTTATTCCATGCTTGCAATACAAAAAATTCATAAAACCACTATCATTTCTGGTAGACTCACATTCTAATTTTACCATATCAGAATCGTCCGCGTTAGTGACCGCTACTTTTATGGCGGTTCTCGGGACTTCGACCATAGTTCTTATCGCCAGTGATTTTTTGATGAACAAGGACGCTGTCCCCGCATCATTCGTTGTCCTATAATTATATCCTACGCTCAGTTTATACGTTGACTCATTGCTATCAGATATCCCGATCTCACATCTGCTTGAGTCCATGTACATCTTATAACTCCCGTAATATTCATTATTCGCTGTTCCATAAAGCTGATTATTGTTAATCGTAAATCCTCCAATTGTACCCCTTACTGCGTCCAAACTGGTTGCGTATAGATTATCTACGTCGATCATAGATGTCTTGATATATCCATTAACTATCACAGTGGCAGAAGTTAAGGCCTTTATTATGCTAGCCTCCTTACTCCATGCAGGAAGATTGTTAATAGCTTCTTGCGCTGATCCGGCTGTAGTTACGGCTTTAGCGGCATTTGATATGGCCGTAGCTGCGTCTTGAATAGCCTTGGAAGCGTTTGAATATGCTGTACTGGCAGTCGATTCGGCAGACGAAGCCTTACTCCATGCGCTAGAAGCGTCAGACAAGGCTTCGTTAGCTTTCGATAGAGCCGAACTAGCATTACTGCTAGCGTTATTGATCGTATTTTTGACATCCGTATTGAACATATTGAATGTCACCGCCCCTACAAGATTGATCCTCTCCGCCTTGATCGTGGTGGTGGTTGCCGTCTGGTTGATATACGATATGATATTATCGCCGTTCTCCAAGCTCTTGGCGGCGAACAACGTATTTCCCTGCGTAGTGTTGATCCATCCCGCCGTGTCTATCTCATTCCTTATATTATCCACCCTCGTTGATATGGCCGATATTTGCCCTGCGGTGATATTCAATTGAGAATCATACTTGGTATACACCTTACCTGTTTCCTCATCCACATAATCCTTCGTTGCCGCCAGCTTGATAGACTCTTCTGTTTGCTCTATCCTTGTCTCCAACCTGATAATGGCATCCGCCAAGTTATCGATAAACAAGGAAACACCATAAATCAGTATTTCCCCATCGAAAGATATACGGAAATCGCCACGTTCGTCCCATTTCCCCGCTTTCGAAAGCTTACGATACGAGGATGATGGTTCCAAGGACATGGAGACATAAAGGCTTGATCCCTCGAAACCTGCGGTCAATATCCCCGCCTTAACAACCCGGTAATGTAATGAGAAGGAATAGTCATACTCGGTCGCCTCGGTCTCATGTGACGGTATGTTTATAACGTCATTCCGCTGGAGGATATACGAGTCACTGATACGTAAGACATTTCTGTTGCCGTCTTGATAAATATCTGAAACTCCCCTCTTCTCTGACAGGAAAGAATCATTGGCGTAAATAAACGATCCGTCATGTCCCCAAAAACTTATTGAGTTCTCTGTCACCCAATAGTCCGTATTTTGGGAGAATGAGCTATTTTTCAATATATTGCCCGGCTCTAAGGATATATCGTTCCTGATGCCTTCGATTGAACTCTCGAATTTCCCGTTCATTATGGAAAATTCCTGCTCGATCGTATTACCTGTATCAAGGATGTAGGTCGAATTTTCAAAGTAAGCCCCGTTACCGTAAATCCCCCAAACACCGGTCAAATCTATACCGCTCTTGGTCCTTATCCCCGAAAGATTGCCGACACGTGCCTTGGTAGCATTATCGGGATCGGTCTTCATTCCATACACGACATCCATATACGGAGCTCCCACCTCGTCAATCGTAGTGATCTTGACAATACCCTTTCTGGTAGAATCGGCCACGCTATCTACACGGGTCAATACATCGCCTTGCGCAATGTCGGCTTTATCACCGGCAAAGTTGACAAACGTAATCCAGTCTAAACGATTTTCGCCGTCCGACAAATTACCGATGCCGACTTGATCAACCCGAAGTTCGTATTGCTTGATGATATTGTAATCATTCTCCACAGTCGGCATTCCCCCGAAACGCTGGACCATCAAGATATCCCCCGAACGGAACGGATTGTAGAGTAAGCCATTCCCCGTGTCCAAGTAAATCCTTCCAGTGGCATGGTCATAATACTCCACCTTCATCATCCCGGAGAATATCACGTTGTCATTTTCCCCACGAAGCTGAGAGACAATGAACTCATAGACCCTGAGACTGCCTCTAACATTTATATCGTCTATCTCTAGACGATATTTCTGCTCCTCTACACCTGCCGAGTTAACCCGTTTGTATGGCGCAATATCCCAGCCGAAGCCATTGGGGAAGCCCGATATAAACGTATGGGACCCCACTCGTTTCTTGAATAAAACATTCCCACGGAACCATGACTCATCAAATATGGCACGACCGTCGGCCTTGATCTCCCATCCCTTGCCGTCCATGCCGTCAAGAAAGATGGAGGAGCCTATCTTCTTGTCGAATAAAATATCCTCATGGGCGATATCGGGTATGTCCTTCCGAAGGTAACGTTTGTCGTTATCCTGTTTTACCTTGTTTATCTCATATAATGTCCGTAGAGCGGAGAAAACGTTCTCGTCCGAGGCGGCGGTAGTATCCTCTTTCTTTATGATATACACCCCGAAAGAACCGCTACCTTGGTTGACGTACGTGTTATCCTTATATTGGATATTATCCAGCTTACGCTCCAATTCCCCCAGACGGGAGTAAGCCGCGCTCTCTCCCACCGTATAGGAAGGCGAATCATATGGGATATCAAGCTTTTTCTCGAAACCCAATACCCTAGATTCCCGCCCATTCTCAAAATAGGCCTTATTGATAAGCCTGACACGCTGCCCTACGGATAGATCAATCGCCTTTTCCGGGTTCAATATACCATTATTCTCATCGTAGCCGGAAGCGTAGTACGAGTCAAGGACGCATGTGTAAGTGGAAGGGTCCGACACGACCTTGGCCTTATACTCTATCGTCCTTCTCAGCAATTCCTCTTCCGCCTGTGGGATAAGGGTGTCACTTACGTATTGCGTGTCAAAATTGTATAGGATATATTTGTTCCCCGTCCCCGGTATAAGAGGGCTTTCCGGCAATGTCTGGCCATAGGTGTCATTACGGACTATCTCGAACAACTGAGCCTCCGGATCATCCTCCGGCAGTCCTTCCGGGTTGAATCGCAAGGCGAAATCCATGCCTGACAACGGCCCTGTCTGGAATACGACACGAAGCTCTTTGCCGGGAAGCACGTATTCCTCGGAGAAGGACAATCCCGAGTCCTTGAACCGATAGACGGTGAATGTCTCCGATATCCCGTCCTCGCCCTCCTCCGTGACCTCCTTAGGTATCACCTCGGTTATCGTACCGATCTTACGTGGGTATATATCGTCGAATATAACGACCGCCTCCACTATTTGATCCTCGGTCAATCCCTGTACCACGTCCACGTAGGGGGTTCCCTTAGGAAGCATGAGCCGTTTTTGCACCACCCCTTGCACCACCGTACCGGATTCCCCCTTGCGATAGTCCGAGGGGATATTTCTCGTTGAGCCGAAAGCGTACAGGCGTGTGGCGAACAGGTCTTGGCTTTGGCTTCTTGACATGGACGCTACTTGCCGGCCTATTTCCAGATCTACTGGATCGCCACGCTCTATCCGCCCTATATATATCTTGTCGCCCTCTACCCACCACTCGCACTCCCACGCCTCGGCAATCTTGGTAAGGGCATCCACGATATTCGTGCTGTCGTATTGCACGAGCTTGGCTACAGCGTCAACGGAGCTATCGACAACGGCTTGGTACTCCTTGCCGTTATACCTGAATCCCAGAGATCGCAAATTGGATACGACAATGCTTAGGTGGGCCTCCGGAGCACGTGTAAGGCTCCATGACGCTTCCTTGTTACCTTGCCTATCGTAAAACAGGATATGATTCTTCCATCGGTAATAATGCGAGTCGAATCGCACGCTATAGTCGTATCCGCCTGTGGATGTGTTGAATGTCGGGTATGTCTTGGCAGTTACGTAGAAAACGCTACCTCCATAATCGATATTGTCTCCGATCTCCAGTTGCACCGGGTCGGACAAGGAGAACACGAGGTTCACATAGTCCTCTTTCATCAACTCAAACCGACGTACCGAACCCGTTTCTATCGATACCGACAACTTGACTCTACCAGATATGTCCTTTATCTCGATCATGAACTCAAAGTTCACGCATATGAGGGGGATGGCAAAAAATCAAGCGGACCTAAAAAAAACAATGAAGGGATTGTTGTAATTTTGTTGCTACGTCCTGTCATATGGGTTAGGCTCGACAAATTTGCAAGCCAGTTTGGAGACGGTGCGAGATCCATCCAAGGCATATGACGCTGAGTTTTGGTATACCAACTTATAGGTCTCCCCTAATGCAGGCACACGTAGAGCAACGTTACCCTTATGCAATTCCGTTACAAAAGCCCTATAATGATCTAGGTATTCCTCTGGTGTCTTTCCGTTTATCGTAAAAGTAAGGGTCACGTTGCGGCTAGCTAACCTAGGATTGGATATTATCATTCTCTTGCCATGCTCAAGACGGCTATCATTCTCAACAAACTCTTTTAATGGAGCGGCCATCGATATGTTCTCAATGAAACCATCCCCCATGATGACACCATACATCATGTATGCGTCACTTCCATTTATATATAATTGCCCTATCATTATATCCCTCCCGTATTTATTTTCACTTGCTCTATGTTTTGTGACATCTTCTTTAATGTCTTATCTATGCTTTTTGTCGTGTCATTTATCTCTTGTATTTCCAAAAACGATTGAACTTGAAAATCCCGTATCTCTCCCGCTATATCCCTTACGGAGTCACTGGCGGATAATACTCCTCCTATAGAAGCTACAATATTCGATAACAAGGATGTCTGTGTCAAATTTTGCTCCGAGATTACATTTCCACTTTCCTGTAATGCAGTGAAACGCCCATTCAACTCCGCTGCCTGATCTTGTGTCATGGTCTCGAAACCTCTAGCGGTGGCCTTTTGATCCTCTGTCTTTGTCTCCTTCTCAAGCCCTGCGGCCTCAAATGCAGCATCCCTCTCTTTGGCGGCATCCTCGTATATCTTTTTATAGGTTTCCTGTAAATTCCTTTTTTCTAAATCACTTAACTCTCCATCAGCCATAGCTTCAGAGAATTTTTCATACCATTTTTTGATTTTTTCACTTAATGTCTTATCAATTATAGTATTGACAATGGCTTGCCTCATATAATCCTCAAAATGCTCCGATACTTCTTTCATCGTGGTGTCTGTATCCAACAAGAGATTCCTAAGCTCTGATCTTGCGGAATCGAAAGATATGCCAGTAAAAGCTTCCTTACTGTCCTCTTCTAACTCCTTCATCTTGTCATCCAGTTCCAACAAAGTCTCAAGATATCCTCTAGCATCATCATCAATTTTTAGCCATGCTTCTGGAACATCATCCCTAAGTTGCCTTATCACTTCTGGATCAAGCTCGAATAACCCCTCCGCACGACCTCCCAATGAGTCCAGATTGATACCGATAGCCCTCAGCTCCTTGTCATAAGCCCTCAAATCCCTGACAGCCCTATATCCGTAAGAGTGAGACCCCGCACTTGATCCCGCATTGAGTTGAGCCAATCCTAATTTTTTTGTCATGTCAATCTGCTTCTCAATAAGCGTCACAGCCTTGTTGTAAGCTTCCACCGCATCAGCCCCACTCAATCCGTCAAGTAACGCCTGTTGACGGGAGATAACGCCATCCATCACCTCCATGAGGTTATTATAGCTATCGATCGTCTCTTGAGCCACTACATTCTTACCACCACCGAACAATCCTCCTATGGCCTTGCCGATACCTCCGATTATACCGGTAGCGGACGTAATGACACTAAACGGCTTGGTGAGATCTATGCTAGCCAGACTGGACATGACTTGACTCACTCCGTCCAAAGCCTTGGATATGGATTCCGGGACGGAAACACCCAAGTCGGTGAGCATATCGACAATATTATCCCCGGCAGTAACGATATCCTGCCCTTTCTCTCCCATGGAGTTTATGGCCGATGTCATCTTGACCAAGGAGGATCTACGTTTGTTTAACGATTCCGTCAATTTTTTGTTCGCCATCTCCAAAGCCTCCTTGGATGCGGCCCCGCTAGACTCCAGATCATTCAACTCTTTTTGAGCGACGGCCACTTCCTCTATTGTCTCCTTATACTCATCATACCCTTGGCGTAATTGATCGATAGGCTTTCGATCGGTCATGGCCTCGTTGATTTGCTCGATAGCGTCCGATACCGTCTTGAAATCCTCCTTGCTTATGGTTCCGGCAGCGTCTTGGAGGTATTGCTGAAGCTTATCCTTGATTCCGGACAAAGCCTCGGTAGCAACCCTGTCAAGGTTGCCGAACACGGAAGTCCAATCTATATTCTCCTTGAGTTCTTCTAGGTTGATCTTAGAAAGGCTCTCCTTCCTTTTCTTGTCAGCCTCTTTTAACGCCGAGTCTATCTGTTTGGCGTTCTCCTCGTTTCTCTGGCTCTGCAAAAACTTGACATCCTCATTGTATTGCCTCTCGATATCCTCCCTTTGCTTGGCGTAATCCTTATACTTATCCAATGTGCCCTTGAGTAACTCAGCCTCTTTTGCTTGAGTCTCTATCGCTATGGACGCTAGCATATCGGCCAATAACTGTAGCTGCTCCTTCGGCAACTCGGAAACCTTTGTTGTAGTTGGAGAGAAGGCCTTCCCTTGCTCCTTGGCTTTAGGATTAGCCGCCTCGAACGCCTTTCTCTCAATCTCCTGTTGAGCCTTCAAGAACTCCTCCCCCAATTTCGTAACCTCTTGTGTCCGCTTCTTATAATCAAGCCTTAATTGAGCAATACGCTTATCCGCTCCCTCTTTCATAGCGTTTATGCGGGTTTGCTGGATCTGCATCTCTACCTCCAACTCCTTTTCTTGGATCTTCTTACGACCTTCCTCTATAGCCATAAGTCTCTCGGAGGTCTCAACCTTCTCCTTATTGGCGCTAATACCTTGGGCTTTAATCCTGTTACCTATTTCTCTCTGCTGACTAGACAATTCACGAAGTCTTGATGCTCTTTCCGCTAATTGCTTATTTACGTCTGCCTCTGCTTCCGCTTGTTCCTGCAGTGCTTCTCCGTTAGAATGCGACAAGGAATTTGTCTCTTTTATGATCTCAAAACGTTCTTGAGCCATATCTACTTCCTCATCATACATTTTTTCTACTAACTTAGAGGCTTCTTTTGAGGCTTCCAGACGTTCTTTATCCGAATAAGCCGCATTTTGAGATTTCTCCCTTAACTCGTTTATTCTTGCCTCTATTTCTGATCTCTTAACCAACCATGATCGCTGTCTATTCTCTAATTCATTCTCACGTTTAGCTAAATCTGCTCGCTTTTTTGATTTATCAATGATATCATCCATTAGTCCGGAAGCTTTCTTCAAGGGGTCCTCTATACCGGTAAAACCTTGTGCGATAGCATCCCCTAAATCCTTCAAACCTTCTCCTACCTCACCTCCAAATATCTTCCAGATAGCCGCACCAATCTTTGCCGTTGCGTTAAGACGGTTCATTACCTGTCCTTCCAAGAGGCTAACAATATCCTTCATAGCCTCTTTAGGCTTCGTGAACGCCTTATAAAGCCATTCTCCAACATCATCCACCACATCTAATATGGAATCCAAGGTTTGCTTGAAATAAGCGCTCGTGACATTCAACGCTTCCTCGCCTTCCCTTGTTCTTTTAAACCAAGAAGTCAAGGCCATAAGAGCCAACGATATCCCAGCCAGAACCGCCCCTATTGGCGTGGCAATAAATCGCAAGGATGCCTTAGTCAAGCCTTGCATGGCAGAAGCGGATTGCCCTATAGGACCGGGAAGCGCCGACATGTTTTGCATCATGTCATTAAGGGAGACGCTTGCGTCATCCAAGGCACTAGCGTAATTACCTACATTTCTTTGATGATTGCCGAGAGAAGCGTCAAGCCGCTTGACCTCCGCATCCACGTTTTTTATCTCTGACAGCAACGCCTTCCCGAAAGAAGAGGATTGCATCGTTGCGCTCATGGAACGATAAAGATCCCTCATCTTCCCCAAGGATAGAGACAATTCATCAATAGATCCTTGAGCGGCCTTGTTCAGCTTTACGTCGTTACGTATGGATTGCTGGAGAGAGGATATATTCTGCTTGTACTCATATAAGGATCTGGTAAGTTCCTCCCTTCTTTGTTTTTGCTTATCGTTTAACGATCCGTTATCTTTCTCCTGCTTGGCTAGATTGGACAGCTCGTTTTTTACCTTAGCCAATGAGCCTTGTTCTCGGATAAGCTTCGCCACATGCTGATCCAATGTCCCGTTTACCTTGGTGATCTCCTCGTTAAGGTTGTCATAAGCCGATCTCTGTTGGTTCACTTGGGCGGTAGCTTGTGTCTGGGCGGCAGACGGAGGAATTACCTCGACCGTTCTTTTGGTCTTTCCGGCCTCGGCGTTCATTTGCTCATATAACGCCTTATAGGATTGCGCAAGCCTAGCTATCTCTTGCTCTTGTCTCTTGCTATCATTGATAGCCGATTGGACTTGTTGGGCTTGCTCCTCCTTTAGCTTTCGTATCTGCTCGGTAAGTTCGTCGATCACCTTCTTTTGATCCTCTATCTGGGACAATATGACTTTCGATCTGGGATCATCCACATGGACATCCTTCAAGACCTTCTTTAGCTCCTCTATTTTCTTGATAGCCTCGTCTACTTGCTTGTAATTGGCAGTGATATCTATTGATATGGAAGACATAAACTTTTTTTTGCCCAAAAGTATGCCTCATCAAGATCGCAAGGAAATGTAAACAAAAAAAAATTGAAACATTATAGGTATTGTTGTAATTTTATTTTAGAAGGGAAATAAAAAACCCCGAACCATTGGAACGGGGCTAAAATATTACTTAATTAAGCCAAGTAAATTTATGTTCTTTGGCTGTTTCTAAATCTTTGGCAAAATAGATAATATTCTTTGTTGCTGGGCGTGTACCTGTTTCCCATAAAATATCATATTTTGTTTGCTCATAAACTGCATAATATTTTTGAGGGTACGAATATATATAGCCTTGCATTCTCGCCTTTGGATAGGAATTTATTGTTTCTGAATAACTCGTTTCATAATCGGTATATCCTCTTAAACTATTGTTAATATTAAGAAAAGCATCCGCATCTGATCCTGAACTATTGATTACCTTTTCTACTCCACACAATGCTCCGTTTTCAAAATAATACCTATTTGTAATCTTATATCCTGATTTTGTATATGTAAAATTTTTAGATCCTCTTTGTGTGTCATTCATAAAGCTATCATAAGGTCGTTCAATTTTTTCTTTTAACTCATCATAGGATATGTCCCAATCAGTGACAGTTGAACCAATGTAATCAATTGTTGAAGTTACAGATACTTTACATTTGGCTTCCGCATCTCCAAATTTCACAGTAATTGCCGTTTCTCCAATGTGTTCCCCTTCTATATTAATTTTTCCTCCATAGACCATCGCTTCCGCAATAAATTCATTATCAGAAGAAACAGTACAATTATCAATATCTACCCCTGATACATCTATGTTAACATCCTCTTCTACATTGATATCGACTTCTGTTTTACTCAATGATATGTTTACAGGTAGATCTTGCGGCTTATCATTACCCATATCCTCATCATCTCCACAGCCCGTAAAAACAAATAAAGTCAATAGCATTGACCATAAATAAAATACTTTATTCATTGTAAAATGTATTTAAGTTAATAATGGCACAAATCTAGCAACAATATTTAACACGACAATGTATTTATGAGAAAAACATCAATAAAGATTATAAAAAAAGACCGCCCTCCAGCGATCCTTCACCTTATCATGGCATTATTTACTCAGCCTTACCATTTTCCATCGATAACGTGAAATCATTTCTTTTTTCATTCTATCTCATCCAATGATTTCATAAGTAGTAGCAAGAAAGTTAAGCCATTCCGTAAATGGGTCACAAGCGAAGTCTTACCTTCTATCTGCAAACAGATATTTTCTTTTTGCGTATTCAAGTAAATCAATCAAAAGTATAGTATTGTTAGGACGCCATAAAGGATTATATTCGTTCCAGTATGGGGATGGATACAGATTCTCATTGGTTTCCAAGGATAAAAGGATGTCATCCTTATATTCCGGAAACATAAGAATAAGCTCATTTGCTTCTTTTTGATTAAAGTAATCGCTATATTCAATAGCCAATTCAAGAACATGTTTCATATTTTCAAAATCGCCCCTTTCATCATACAGTAGACCTAAACGTAAAAAGGCTTGCGTTGAACGCATATCCTTATCTATTAATCTTATGCTTTCCCAATATGCTTCAATAGCCTCGTCATATCTTTGTTCATCCTGTAAACGACACGCCATTGAGAACATAGAGACACTTCTTTTGTCACTTTCTGTTCTTTCTTGTTTTTTTCCGCAATAAATCATGGTATCATTTTTTAAATATTATTTAACACTGTAAAAATCAACAAAAATACTTATATTGTTCTTCTACACAATGGTTATTCCTATAAATCATCTATTTATCCAAATTTTATTCATAAAATATTGCATATTCCCCAAATATTTATCATCTTTGCAGCGTTCAACATAAATATACACAAATGCAGGTCGTGAACTTGCATACTACATGCAGGTTATTTTCATGACCGTGCTTAAGATATTAGGTGCTATCGTACCCCCGTGTGAAGTATTAATGTACTCACAGCATTTGTGTAATGTGTTGAACAGCGGGACAGGCGATAGCACTTTTTTATTACAAATTGTTATGTTCAACAATTACACAATTCAAATCTTCCAATATGATGGGAGTCCTGTTTCTTTTAAGAAAAGTAACAGAGTTATGGTAAACGCTACAGAAATGGCAAAGCCATTTGGAAAATTGCCTAAAGACTGGCTTTCCAACAAATCAACTAAAGAGTTTTTATCCACATTATCAGCCGTTAGGGGAATTATCCTAACGGATTTGGTTGAAATAATTCAAGGTGGTAATGATAAGCAAGGCACATGGATGCACGAAGATGTAGCCTTAGAGTTTGCTCGCTGGCTAAGTCCTTCCTTCGCCATTTGGTGTAACGATCGCATCAAAGAACTTCTAACCACAGGTGTAACCACGGTTGCTAACGATGATGAAGCAATTGCCTATGCAATGTCCGTACTTCAAAAGAGATTGGAACAAGCAAAGGCCGAAAAGCTATGCTTGAGGCCGAAAACAAACAAAAGGATGCCAAAATCGCAAAACTCCAACCGAAAGCCGACTTCGCAGATGCCGCCTTCACCACCGACGACAAAGTTGATATCGGGATGGCCGCAAAAATCCTAAAGTTGGGATTTGGGCGCAATACTCTATTCCAAAAGCTAAGACAGGTCGGCGTGTTCTTCTCTAACCGGAACGAGCCGAAGCAGCGGTTTGTCAATGCCGGGTATTTCGAGATGAAGGAAAAATTCATCGAGCGCAACAGCCATCCGGGTTTTGTTGTCACGAAGATTCTTGTTACGCAAAAAGGACTGGCTTACATCAACCATTTGTTCGGAGGAAATCCGTCTGATGGAAAGATTGCGGCTATGGAATAATCATATATACATACCAAATTCATAGGTACGGCGTAAGGACGTACAGCCAAGACTTTGACTTTATGTGACTTGATAATGAATGCAATGATTTAAAACTAGATGAATATGAAAGATATAAATAAAATACTCAGCGACATAGCCTTGATATCAAGGGAGGATAAGAAAGCAATGGAGCGATTCAACCGGCAATCCATCAAGATGGAGAGGTTGATCGATGAGCTGGAGAGGGCTTGCGGATTTAGAGAGACCAACCCCAAGCCAAGCATGACTGTTTCGGTGTACAACAACGGAAGGTCAAAGCCGGGAAGATTCGACCTTCGATCGTTAAACACGCATCTTTTAGCGCAATGAGGAAAAAGCCGTCTAGCCAATAAGGGCCGGACGGCTTTTATCTACCTCCGTTCCGTCTAGCCAACATATCCTTTCCGGATATTTTCACGATCTTTTTCCCATGACAGATACGGAGCTTGTCCTTTTGCATCATCAAAAGGTTTTGATAAGGGATAACCTCCAGCACCTCATGGTAAGATAAATGTAAATTCTCCATGAAAGTGGCTATCTGCCCGAACAACGTATCATTACCTATCACTTCTGTTCCGCCGCCATTCTCGCTACGCTCTTCGCTAAGGCGGCAGAAACGAAAAAATCATCCACATGTATTAACTTTATGATATCCTCGAAAATGGTTTTCAATTCCTCCAAGGTACAATTATCAAACTCGTTCGATAGCCGGGAGGCTTCTCTCTCCCATTCCTCCACATCCCCAACGATAACGCATGATATTCCATGGCTGATATAACGGATATTATCCGGTACCATGAAAAGAGCATCCACCCAAGTGGCTTCGTTTGGTACCGATACCATCGAGAACCACGTAATAGCCCTACATAACACCTTTATAGTCGGTGGATATACCGTCATGGCCCTCCCTTTGACAACCACGGTGGCGAACCTCGTCCCATTGATCGCCTCACTTACTTTCTCTGCGGCTTTATTCATGCTGATAAGATAAGGGAGGGTATTTAGCCCTCCCGATTATATTCTCAAGTTAAATAGACGGATTTACCACACTATTTGCCCACCAGTATTCCGGGTTAAGCTCTTTTGTCTCTGGTTCCATCGGAGTGGCGGCGACC
>OBWV01000391.1_pt1 | contig 44473 bp, 38 predicted proteins | sample 1495351 | NCBI WGS metagenome assembly OBWV01 (sample SAMEA2580122, study PRJEB22360) | human gut metagenome | biome: human gut; feature: human-associated habitat; material: faeces | place: Denmark | collected 2008/2010 | reverse complement strand
TACGCTTGTAAGGGTGTTCGTGGCTCGTTTTTTGATTGAATTTGTCAAGGAAAGGCAAGTCCCTTTCGAGGATCAAATGACTTTGGACGTGGGACAGGTGTTGAGTATTCCGTTTATCTTATTGGGTATATTCCTATTGATTTGCGGGCTAAAGTGTAAAAAGAGTACGACACGGTGATTCATGTAACGTGTGTAAATCGTGTTTTGTTCCTGTGAAAGAAATGTTTATTGGGAGTTGTTATTAGATATGGCTATTATTATATGATCATACTGTTATTATAAATGTAGCCAAATCATTCTATATACTAATAAATGTCTATTTTTTATTAGTGTGATAGGATGGGAATAGGGGAGGAATGGGAGCGGAATGGGAGCGGCTCGCAATATGGTTCGTGTATGATTGAAATTTAGTAATAATAATTTACATGAATTTGTGAAAATTTAGGATTGAACTCGACTGAAGTTACCTTACTATGATGGCCTACCCCCTCCAAGGGGCTGTCCTAAAAGTCATTTTATTTCAAAAACTCCTCCGTCACTTCGTGCCACCTCCTCTATAAACAGAGGAGGTGCTGGTGAATCTTCTCGAAGACAGGGAGTATTTCAGCTCTCCCTCTGTTTATAGAGGGAGTACGGCGAAGCCGGGAGGGAGTTGGAAAAATGACTTTTAGGACAACCCCAGTTAATTTCCAAATGGTCACCGCTTTTAATAAGCTAACCGTACGTTATCTACCCAAAGTTTATTTCCCACGGTGCCAATGTAAGCCTCCCCGTAACTAGAGGATACACGCAGGAACAAATGGGTGGGTTTGTCGTCCGTATCTCCCCAACCTACTTCTTCCACGGGTACGGATTTACCTTTACTGTTGATACAGTATAGAGATTGTTCTTTGGGGATTAATTGCATATAGGATTTACTACCGGCCTGATTTGCCGGGTCCCCGTAAAGAATATTCAGCCTGTGGTCGTTTTTCCAGTCGGGAGTGTTTTCGGAAAGGCGTTCTATGGCTGTTCCGATCCGTTTGGCATACACGTTACCATTCTTGTCTTCCCAACGTTTTTGAAGGATCACGTATATTTCGGCGGAATCCCGTCCCGCCACGTCAACAATTTTGCTGAAACCGGTTGCTTTGATCCGGTGATCTGTTCCCGGGGTCTCCATCTTGTAGTCAAATACAACTGCGTTCGGGGTTTCCGTGAAAGGAATTCCGGCGTTCAGTTTACTTTGCGGGTTCTTCGTGTCCTTGATCGGTTCGTGCATCTGTCCCAGATAAATTGTACCCGGTACAAGCACGGTGATGTTCACGATGCCCAGTACTTTACACTTTTCCATGAGCGTTTCGACACGTACGCAATAGCCGTCATCTCTTTTCTCCGGGAAAACGGAAATACTGCATTTTGTGACTCCACTGACTTTTGCCATGACGTTAGAAGTTCTCCACGGGGAAACCGTGGAACTGATATAGGGTTTGTCTCCTCGAATCGTGTCCACCGGGGCAATCTCGTAGAGGGTTTTCGTGTTACCACCAATGACAAATGATTCGTCAATGATTCGAACCATCCAGCTATTGAAGTCCCCGAATGGGATTAATTTTTCATTTTCTTTTTCTGTTGTTTGTGCCATGGATAGAACGCTTGTTCCCAGAATAATTCCTAGGCATAGCGTTTTTATTGTATTACGTGTAAATTGTTTCATATCAATTGATTTTCTTCTGTCTTGAATACTTTTATTACGATAAAATGACTTTAAGGTTTTATGCAAGAAACATGCCAGTGTTAATAATCGTGTTGAATAATGTAAATAATGTTGTTAACGTGTTTATTTTTTGATTTGAAAATGAGAATGTTAAAAATAAAGCGTATCTTTGATTGTCTTAAATACTTTTATATATGATGATGAAAAAATTAAACATTGGGAATCTCTCTATCTCAGTTCCCATTGTACAAGGTGGTATGGGTGTTGGTATATCACTTTCAGGATTGGCGTCCGCGGTGGCAAATGAGGGGGGAGTTGGTGTGATTTCCAGCGCAGGATTAGGTTTGTTATATCGGAATTTATCTAAAGATTATATTCAGGCTAGTATCATGGGTTTGAAGGAAGAACTTCGTAAAGCTCGTGAGAAAACGAAGGGTGTGATTGGCGTGAATGTTATGGTGGCTATGTCTAATTTTGCGGATATGGTGAAGACGGCGATAGCCGAGAAAGCGGATATTATTTTCTCCGGTGCGGGGTTACCGTTGAATTTGCCGAGTTTCTTGCAAAAGGATAGCGTGACCAAGTTGGTTCCGATCGTTTCTTCTGCGCGTGCAGCGAGAGTTATTGCCGAGAAGTGGCATAATTTGTATAATTACCTGCCGGATGCGTTTGTCGTGGAAGGACCGAAAGCGGGGGGACACCTCGGTTTCAAGGATGAGCAAATCAATGACGAGCATTTTTCGCTGGAACATATTTTACCGGAAGTGATCGACGAGGTGAAGGATATTGAAACGCATTACGGGAAGAGTATTCCGGTAATCGTGGCTGGTGGAATTTACACTGGTGAAGATATTAAACGTTTTATGGATATGGGAGCAGCCGGGGTACAAATGGGTACTCGTTTCGTGACCACGGAAGAATGTGATGCGTCCGATATTTTCAAACAGACTTATATCGAGGCAAAACAGGAGGATATACAAATCATCAAGAGTCCGGTGGGAATGCCGGGACGGGCGATATTTAGTAAGTTTATCCAAAAGGTGAAGGAAGGACAGAAACAGCCTAAAACGTGTATGTGCAAGTGTATCAAAACGTGTGATATAAGCAAGAGTCCTTATTGTATTATTGCGGCTCTGTACAACGCTTTCAAGGGAAACATGGATAACGGTTACGCTTTTGCCGGGGCGAATGCTTTCCGGGCCACGAAGATTGTTTCAGTGAAAGAGACTTTCCGTTCTTTATTGGACGAGTTTAATCGTGCTATAAATAAATAGATGATCTGATTTGGTGGTTTCATATCGAGATCACCAAATCTTTAAATCTAAAATTATCACGTTCTCCACCAGATACTATACACGGCGAAAGCGGCAATCGTGAGTAATCCCGTGTAAATAATGATTGACGTGTGTTGCATGTGAGATGGGTGTTTCACGAGTTTACGATCTAGATGAAATTTTAGCCCGTTGGCAATGCTATCCACCCGAAGACAGAAACGGTATATTCCATAAGTGACGGCTCCCACGGCAAACCCGACAACTGTTCCGAAAAGTAGATCTCCGGGATAATGTACTCCCACGTACACCCTCGTGTAACAAGTTACAATCGCCCATAGCATAAAGAATGTAGTTAAGGCTCTGTTCTTGAACAGTAACATCATGAAACAAGCTAATGCGAACGTGTTAGCCGCGTGGCAGGAGGGGAATCCGAATTTTCCGCCTCGCTTTCCATTGACTAAATGTACCATGTCTGCAATATCCGGGTTGCGTGATGGTCGAGGACGTTCGAATATAGGGCGCAGGAGGGAACTACATGTTTGGTCTGCCAATGCTATAAGCAAGGCGAACATCAAAGTAGTGAAAATGACCATACGGATATTCATGTTTTTATACAAGACGTACAGGATGGACGCGTAAAGAGGAATCCATACGAGTTTACTCGTGAATATGTACATGAAGGAATCCAAATAAGGGGTGTGCATTCCGTTTAAGGCAAGAAATACCGTACGATCTAGTGCTTGTAGTGATTCTAACATGGAATTTGAATCTATAAGTTTAAATAAATAATGTTCAGCCGCTATTTGAGGGGATTATTGGAGAGCAAATATATCATTTTTCGGTATATTTGCAAAATTGTTCTGCGAAATGGTAAAACTCCTCCGTCAGCTTCGCTGCCACCTCCTCTATAAACAGAGGAGGAGTTTTTGCTCTTGCCAAAGATTGGGAGTATTTCAACTCTCCCTCTATTTATAGAGGGAGTATGGCAGAGCCGGGAGGGAGTTTGAATGTGGAATTGAATGAATTACAAATAGTAAATCGGCAGGTGCCGGATCTTTAAATTTTGATGAGTTTATGGTAATATTTCCGAATGCAAAGATTAATATAGGGTTGTTCGTCACGGAGAAGAGATCGGATGGATTTCATAACTTGGAAACTGTTTTTTATCCGATTGATCTTCGGGATATACTGGAAATCACGGAGGTGAAGGGTGAGCAAGGGCGTTGTGTTTTTACTTCCACGGGAATTTTGATAGATTGCCCGCCGGAAAAGAACTTGGTGAGCAAGGCATACGCTATTCTGGCTGCCGAGTATGATTTACCCTCGGTAGATGTGCATTTGCATAAGATCATACCATACGGTGCCGGACTGGGTGGCGGTTCCTCTGATGCGGCTTTTATGCTGGTTGGGTTGAATCAGCTTTTTTCCTTGGGGTTGAACGAGGAACAATTAATGGGATATGCAGCCCGGGTAGGAAGCGATTGTCCTTTTTTCGTTTTGAATCATCCCGTGTTTGCTTTTGGGAAAGGCGAGTTGATGGAAACGATAGATTTGTCATTAAAGGACTATCATATGGTACTCGTGAAACCGAATCGGGGAGTTTCTACTCCCGAGGCATACCGGGGAATAACGCCTCGTGCGGCCTCTTTTGACTTGCGAGAATTGGGAAAATTGCCGGTAGAGCAATGGAGCGGAGTGATCGTGAATGATTTTGAAGATTCCGTGATTCCTAAAGTACCGGAGATAGAAGAAATAAAGAATAAATTACGGGATTTGGGTGCGATTTATGTTTCCATGACCGGAAGTGGATCAGCCGTTTACGGGTTGTTCCATCATCCCGTGGAGGCAGAAAAGGCGTTTTCGGAATATTTCGTGTGGCAAAGTGAGGGAATGAGTTTATAAAGTCCATAAGGTTCGTAGACCTTTGTGGGATGCTTTGTCAACGGCAGCTTTACTGTAAATATAAAACAACTACCCCCTCCGGCTCCCCCTTACACAGGGGGAGTTAGAGGGGGTAGTTTGTTAGCCTCTTCCCACAAATGCGTATACAAATGAAGAGATGCCGGCGAAGATGAAACTAAGGCCGGTCCAGATGATGATATTGAAAATTCCGAACAGGGGATAGAAGACGATCATGAAGGAAAAGAACAAGGTGATGATTCCCGCTATGAATATCCATCCCCATCCTCTGATTTTTAGCGATGACATCTGTAATGATTCGGCAATGTAATCAATGCTTTTGAACATGAGGATAAAGCCGACGATGTAAGGAAGTATGTCTTCCGTGATGATCGGGTGGATTAACAGGATAAAACCGATAATTAGGTCGAGTAACCCGATGAACAGTCCCCATCCCCAATGCCGGGAGTTACCGCCTGCAAAAGCATTCATGATTTCACTGATTCCGATAACAATGATAACGATACTGAAATACATGGCCAATCCGAAATAAGATGCCACCGGATGCCGGATGATGCCGACACCAAAAACGAATAACACGATACCTAGGATTAGGTATAGCCATCTGAACCCCTTGGGACCGGTAGATGTTGTTGCACTTGTTGTAGTCATTTTTCTGATATTTTTAAAGTTTAGTTTGTTTCTTTATATGTGAAATGCATTCAAAAAGTTGTTATATTGTCATTAAAAATAAATAACCAAATGCCGGGAAATACGTTTCAGAGATTAAAAGAGCGATGATGAGAAAAATTATATTATTCTTGATGTTGTTTTTAGTAAACTACATGATTATGGCACAAAAGAAAGAGTTGACAGCGGATGAAAAACAAGTGATTATTTATAAGGGGACGGAGAGACCTTTCACGGGTAAATATTATGATTTCAAGGCGAAGGGGACATACGTTTGCAAACAATGCGGGAACCCGCTTTACCGTTCGGAGGATAAGTTTGATTCCCGGTGCGGGTGGCCGAGTTTTGATGATGAGATTCCGGGAGCGGTGAAACGAGTACCGGATGCAGATGGGAGACGGACGGAGATTGTCTGCGCTCGTTGTGGAGCGCACTTGGGACACGTGTTCACGGGAGAGGGGCTTACCCCAAAGAATACCCGTCATTGTGTGAATTCGATTTCGATGGAATTTATTCCTGCGGAAGAATTGAAAATAGACACGGCTATTTTTGCCGGAGGATGTTTCTGGGGAGTGGAGTATTACATGAAAAAGGCACCCGGCGTGCTTGCCGTTGAGTCCGGGTACATTGGAGGAAAAGTAGAGGACCCGTCTTACGAGGAAGTATGTGAGGGAAACACGGGACACGTGGAGGCGGTACGAGTGTTGTTTGATACATCGAAGACCGATTACGAGACATTGACAAAGTTGTTTTTCGAGATACATGATCCCACGCAACAAGATCACCAAGGTCCGGATTACGGGGAGCAATACCGTTCGGAAATTTTCTACAATAGTCCGGAACAGAAGGCCGTGGCTGAAAAGCTGATACAGGAGTTAAAAGAGAAAGGCTATGCGGTGGTGACCCGGTTAGCTCCGACTACAACATTTTGGGTGGCAGAGGATTATCATCAGAATTACTATACTAGGAAAGGGACTTTGCCTTATTGTCATGGATATATGAGGCGATTTTGAAAAAATCATGTACCTTTGTTTGGATAAATATTTCAAAGGATAACAGAGAATTTATTTATATAAAAGAAAGGAATTGAATCATGAAAATTGCAGTACCAACAAGAGAAAACGTTGTTGATGATCATTTTGGACATTGCGCGTATTACACGCTGTTCACGGTAGATGACGATAAAAATATCACGAATATTGAAACACTCCCTTCTCCACAAGGATGCGGTTGTAAATCGAACATTGCTTCCGTGTTGAAAGAAAAAGGGGTTACCGTGATGCTTGCCGGTAGCATGGGTGACGGGGCTTTAAAGGTATTAAGTGACCAAGGGATTAAAGTTTTCCGTGGTTGTAAAGGGGATGTCCGGAAAATAGCGGAAGGTTATTTGAAAGGGTTTATTTTGGATTCCGGCATCGGTTGCCACCATCATCACGAGGGTGGAGAACATCAGTGCAGTCATCATAAAGAGGTTGACTAAAAAGTCTTGTCCAGTATCTACAAGCTACCCCCTCCAACACCCCCTTATACAGAGGGTGTTGGAGGGGGTAGTTATTTAAAATTGACTTTTTAGTCCGTCTCTTTGTTTATTTTGACAAGAACTTTGTCAATTCGAGCGGCATCCATATCCACGATTTCAAACTCGAAGTTATACCATCTCAATTTTTCTCCGGTTTGGGGAATATGTTCCAAAATCTTCAGGATCAGTCCGCTTAACGTGTTGTAGTAATGGTTCGTGTAAAGACATTCTAGGTCGAAATAGGCCAAGAAATCATAGAAGGGACATTGGCCGTCCACGAGATAAGTACCATCTTCCCGTTGCACTATGTCCGGCTCTTCTCCAAGTTCCGGTAGGTCTCCGATCAAGGCTTTCAGAATATCCTGTAATGTAACAATACCTTCGATACTTCCAAATTCGTCCGTGACTAGCCCATATTTCGTGTGTCCTTGTTTCAAGTGTTCCATGGCGTTATACACGCTTTGATTCTGCGGAAAATACTGGGGTGGGCGTACAATTGATTTTAGATCAAAATCCGGGGCATCCATTTTTCCGAAAAGGTCTTTCAGAAAGACGATACCGACGATATTGTCCAATTTCGTGTCAGCCACCGGGTAAATTGTGTGAAGATGTGCGTTTACCGTTTCCCGTAGAGTTTCGTTACTATCTTGTATGTTCAGCCAGATGAGATCACTCCGGTGTGTCATGATGGAGCCGAGATCCCGGTCGCCGAGGTTAAACACCCGTTCCACGATGTCTTGCTCCACTTCTTGAATCTCTCCTTCGGCGGTACTTTCTTGGATGATTGCTTTAATTTCCTCTTCCGTGATTTTGTTCTCTCCCGATTTGTTCAATCCCAATAGTTTCATCATGAATGACGTGCTGGCAGAGAGTAACCACACGAAAGGTGAGGCTATACGGGAAAGAATATCCATCGGGGCGGCAATTAGTTTTGCCATTCTTTCTGCGGCGACCATTCCTATGCGTTTAGGTACGAGTTCTCCGAAAATCAGCGTGAGATAAGTCACGACGATCACGATAAGCGTTTTGGATATGAGTAATGCATGAGGTTGCAACACCTCTATTTTTTCCACCCATATGGCCAAGTCGCCAGCGAGGGCTTGCCCGGAATAAAGACCGGTAAGGATACCGATTAACGTGATTCCGATCTGTATGGTCGAGAGGAATCGATCCGGTTGATTCGCTAATTTTAACGCTCTTTGTGCGGATTTGTTCCCGCTTTTGGCTTCTGTTTCAAGACGGGATTTACGGGCAGAGACCATCGCTATTTCAGACATGGCGAGTACCCCGTTTAAAATGATAAGTCCTATGATGATTAGAAATTCCATGTGTTAATTTTTTGATTTGGTGATTTTAGATTTTAGATTCCAGCCGCCCAAAGCCTGCGCTTTGACTACCCCCTCTAACTCCCCCTTGCACAGGGGGAGGAAACGCTACAATGTAACCTTGAAACGTCTTCTTGCGTCCGTTTCTCCCCCTGTGTAAGGAGCCAGAGGGGGTAGTTGTTTTTTCCATTCTAAATTCTAAATTTTAAACTTTAAATTCTATTTGTTTTGGCCTTATGATTAGTAGTGAGGGTAACTTTGCAAAAAGAGCCTGATCTTTTGACAACTTTTCGCAAGTGGTATAACTCATCACTAATAAGGTTTCTTTATTTTCAATAAAAGTGTTCATGGTTAATGGTTTGTCCAGTATGAATTTGTTTGAATCGATTTGAACGAAATCATTCATAATTCTGGATTCTAGTTGTTTATCCACCTGTTCGTTGATAAAGCAAATCCGGATGGTCATGCTTTGTTCGCCCAACCGGGTTCTGGCGTAATTAAAGAGGAACAAGTCGTCTTCGCTATCAACGAGAAGTAAGATATTGGAAGCCCGCGTGAAACCTCTGTTCACGAAGATTCCCACGGAACAATCCACGTGATCCATGATGGATTCCAGTTTTTGCCGGAGTAGCGTTCCCGGTAAATGTAACGGGCGATCTTTTAATTGTTTCAACCAGCGGGAGATCGTGGTGAATCTTTTACCCAGTTTTCCGGGGGCCGTGCTATTGTCCTGCATGAATTGTTGTCCGGCCCCGACGAACAGGTAGTCCACGTGTTCTTTCTTGGCCACGTGAATCATCTCCTGAATGAGTTTGTCGGTTACCTGATAACGTTCATCAACCTGTAAATTCAGATGGCGAGCCTCTTCCCGAAGGGGAATAAAACTCTCTTCTGCAAACTCTTCCGCTTTGGCAGGATTCAAGTCTGTTCCCAGCGTGAAGTGGGTGGCTATAAGTTGACTGTTTTGCAGACGATGTCCTAGTAAAAGATCGGCCATACCCAGTAAGGTTCTACCGGTTTCGGGACGACCAAAGGAGAGCAACACTTTCTCGTGATGATGGGATTTTTCCTCTTGTTTGGCAAATATCTTTTCCACGAGCGACAACATGGGAGTTGCCATGAACGTGGTCAATAAAGACATGATCAATAGCACCACGAACATTTGGGCAGAAAGGATTCCCATCTCGAACCCGATGTTCAGGGCCACGAGTTGCATAAGTCCCCGTGTGTTCATTAGTGTGCCGACGATAAGACTATCTTTCCAGTTTTCGCCCACAGCCCGTGCAGCCAACGTACACCCCCCAAACTTCCCGGCAATGGCTACCACGATGAACAGTAAGCACACGCCCCATAGCTCCGGCGTGTTAATCAAACCGATTTCCGTGTGTAATCCCGAAAAGGCAAAGAATAGGGGGAGGAAGAATACCAAAGAAATGTCTTCCACCTTCTCCATCATGACTTTACGGAAGCCGATGTTCGTGGGCATGACTACCCCGGCGATAAATGCCCCGAAAAGGGCATGAATACCGATGATTTCTGTCGTTACCGCCGAGAGTACGAGGAAGAGGAATATGAATCCCACGAAGGTCTTGTTGATGACTTCCGAGTTGGCATAAATGTCCCCGATTTTACGCAGAAACGGGCGCATGACCATAAACATGAAGGCGATGTAGATGAGCGTTAAGGCAATGGTGTAGAGGGCGCTGACGAAATTACCCGCTTTCGCTAAAGCAATCACGATGGCCAGTAAACACCATGCGGTGACGTCATCATTGGCCGCCGAGGCGATAGATAACATCCCGACAGGGCTTTTTGTCATATTACGTTCCTGCACGATTCGGGCCAACACGGGAAAGGCCGTGATACTCATGCTTATCCCGATGAACATGGCAAAAGGTAAAAATTCCGCTTGCTGTGCCCCGTAGTCCGCGTATACCCAGATGGCAGCTACTACTCCTAGGAAAAAAGGAACCACGATTCCGGCATGACTGATGACCAGTGTTTCGTTTAGTTTGTCTTTTATGACGCTGAAATCCAATTCCAGTCCGATGACAAACATAAACAGCACTAACCCGATCTGGCTTAACAGGTTCAGGTTCATCAGTGATTCGGGAGGGAATAGCGTGGCAGAGAATTCCGGGAAAAAATATCCCAGCAACGAAGGTCCCAAGACGATTCCGGCCACGATTTCACCCATAACACCGGGTTGCCCGATGTATTTGAAAAGGAACGAGAAAATGCGGACGGTGATCAAAATCACGATGATTTGTAACAACAAGATCGTTAGTGAGTTTGCCAGATTGTCGGAAATGATTCGTTTGAATAGTTCAAATGAACTCATTTCCGTGTTTACCGTACTGCTGACTTCGGGATGATCGATATGTTGACCCGTGCAAAGTGCAAAGTAAATTAAAGCACAGAAGACGGTCATCATGCCGAGATATATCCAGTAGTTTGTGCTATTCCTTTTCATGATCCCCAATGATTTTTACACTACTTCCTGTTTTTCATTCGTTTGAATGCTCTGAAGATTTCTCCCACCCAAAGTACAAGAGACGTGGCAAGCGTGATCCAGATCCATTCGGTCCACGTCAACGGGATGGTTCTGAAAACGGAACCACCGAAGTTGACCACGAGTACTTGTCCCACGATAATGGCCATTCCCACGGTAAGGAAACCTTCGCTTTTGAATATATCTTTAAAGGCGGAATCATTTGTTCCGAAAGTCTTCGCGTTGAACATGTTCCAAAACTGTAACATCACGAATACCGTGAAGAAGATCGTCAGGTTCCGAAGTCCTTCCGGTGTTCCGGCCTCAATACCTCCGGCATAGTTGGAGAGTACATATAACAAGCCGAGTAGGATAACCACGAACGTGATTCCGGTGGCTAGTATCAGTCTCTGCATTTGCGGGACGATGATGAAGGCATTCGAGTTTCTCGGCTTCCGTTTCATCACTTCCGGGCTAGGTGGGAGTGAGGCTAAAGCCCCGGCAGCAAACGTGTCCATGATGAGGTTTACCCACAACATCTGTGTTACCGTGATGGGAAGTTCCGAACCGAACAAAGACCCCAGTAGCACAATAATCAAGGCTGCCACGTTAATGGTAAGCTGGAACAGGATAAACCGTTGAATGTTCTGGTACACCGAACGTCCCCACATCACGGCAGAGGTGATGCTGCTGAACGAGTCGTCCAGCAAGGTGATGTCACTGGCCTCTTTCGCCACGGAGGTTCCGCTACCCATAGATAATCCCACATGTGCATGATTCAAGGCGGGAGCGTCGTTCGTCCCGTCTCCGGTAACGGCCACGATGGCTTGTTTCTGTTGTAGCAATTGAACGAGGCGTTGTTTGTCCATCGGGCGGGCACGGGACATGATTTTTAAATCCAGTACTCGATCCAAGGCCTCTTTATCAGTTAGTTTCGCGAATTCAACTCCCGTGATCACATTTCGATCGGTATCTTTTTCCGTCCACAGGCCGATTTGTCTTCCGATCTCTTTTGCCGTACCCGGTGTATCCCCGGTCACCATTTTCACTTGTATTCCGGCATCAAAACAGCGTTTTACGGCATCCGGTACATCCAAACGGATCGGGTCTGAAATTGCCACGATACCAAGGAAGGTTAATTCGGTGTTGTATAAACGTCCGTCTTTAAAATGCGGTTCATTATCCTCGATGATTTGGTAAGCAAAACCCAGCGTCCGCATGGCTTGATTTTGGTATTCCAGCAATTGGTTCTCCACGGTCGTTTTGTAACTGGCAATCGGTTGCAGTTCCCCGTCGATCAACGCGTTCTTACATTGAGCGAAGATAATTTCGGGAGCCCCTTTCACGTATAGAATCTTTTTTCCCATGACGGGAGAGTCAACCAATGTGGCCATGTATTTCCGTTCCGTGGAAAAGGTTAATTGGTCGATCACCGTGGCATTTTCCCGGAGTTCTTGGTAATTAGCCTGTTGTCCGTTTAACCAGAGTAACAAGGCAGCCTCGGTCGGGTTACCTAGAGTTTTCACTTTGCCCGGATCGGAAAAGTCAAGGAACGCGGTTGTATTTACGGCAATACCCTCTTTTATCAGTCGGGAGTTTTCATTATCCGTGAGTTGTTGATCTTTCAGACCGTAGAAGTTTGTTTTGTACACGGTCATCTGGTTTTGGGTCAGGGTTCCCGTTTTATCCGTACAAATAACGGTTGTGGCACCCATCGTTTCGCAAGCGTGCATTTTGCGAACGAGGTTGTTGGATTTTAGCATTTTACGCATACTGAGAGCCAAGCTCAAGGTAACACTCATTGGAAGACCTTCCGGAACAGTTACCACGATCAGGGTAACGGAAGCCATGAATGCCGACAGGATTTTCTTTCCCAGACTTAGCGAGATCCACGCTTGCGGATCCCAAGGTTTAACCCCGAAAGCCAAACCAATGGCGAGCATGATAACCAATGCTCCTAATCCGTACAGAATCCAACGTCCCCAACCTCCTTGCTTTATACTCTTGGGGAGTTCTTTTTCTTTTCCCCGTAGGGCATGAACATCGTATATAACAGGTACCCATACTTTGGCAAGCATGATGACTGCCGCGATTATCAATGCCCCGATCAGTCCGAGCTGTCCTAATTCCGGGGTAGGGGATGCGGGATTAAAGAAGATGGCTTTAATGAATAGGATGGTGAACGTGACCGCGGCACCGCAGAATCCTACTATTCCAATGAATTTTGCCAGCGAATCCAGCTGTTTGTCGAGCGGGGTTGGTTCTTCGCTTTTTTCCGAAGATTTTTCTGCCACTTTTCCAAATTCCGTGGCATCTCCCACGGCGAGTACCTGCATGATCCCGTGACCGTCGGATACGGTTGTGCCTCTCATCACGTGATTGGAAGGATAGGTGGCTTCGAGGTTAAATTCGGACTCGATCACGGTTTTATTGGCGATCGGTTCTCCGGTTAAACTGGACTCGTTCACCTGTAACGAGATTGCCTCCAGAAGCACCCCGTCGGCGGGGATCTCTTCTCCTTGCTCCAATAGCACGATGTCGTCCACGACAATGTCTTTTTTAGGGACTTCATGTACATTACCGTTGCGGATAACTTTAACCAACGTGTCGTCATTCACTTGATTCAGCACGTCGAACTTTTTGTTTGCATCCCACACGAACCAAGTGGCTACCCCTGTCGCGAGTAAAATGGCCACGGCGATACCGATGGTTTCTGCGATCTCGATGATTCCTTCCGAGAAATACATGGAGATGGCGATACCTCCCGAAAGAAATACCGCGATCATTAATATGCGAATGACGGGATCTTCAAAGTTCCCGATAAAAATCTGCCATAAAGAATCCCTTTTAGGGGGAGTTAACACGTTAGCCCCGTGTTTCTCGCGACTTTCCAGCACTTGTTTATCCGTGAGGCCCGTGTAGTGTTTACGTGATTCCATGTTATAATTTAAGATTTAATTGTTTTTTTTTACGTGTTGACCGAATAATAAGATACGTGAAAAAGCCAATGCCGACGATTAGCATGACGATGGAAATCTCGGTGAAATACTTTTCCAGTAACTCTTTTCGAGAATATAAAAAATAGCCGGCCGTAGCCAGTATCAGGTTCCAGATACCGCTTCCGGCAGCCGTGTAAAATATAAAGCTGTTTAAAGGCATTTTGACCAATCCAGCCGGAAGGGAAATAAAACTTCTTACCCCCGGGGTAAGTCTTCCGATCAGCGTGGAACTTTTGCCGTATTTCAAAAAATATTGTTCGGATTTTTCTACTTTTTCTTTTGACATCCGCAAAATCTTTCCCCAGCGTGATTCCGCGAAAGAATAAATGAATTTACGCCCTAACGTGTATGCTAACACGTAGTTGAAAAGGGCGCCTAGAACCGATCCGATTGTGCTGAAAATAACTACCAGTAGGAAATTGAGATCCCCGTTTGCAGCTTTCCAAGCTGCAGGAGGCACGATCAATTCCGCCGGAAAGGGAATGATGGAACTCTCAATGGTCATACACACGAGAACGCTCCAGTAGTTCACGTTATGCATATACCAATCGAGAATAGATTGAAGCCAATCGATCATATGTTGTTTCTAAATTTTTTTTTTATGTTTTTATTTGCTCTCACTTGTTATAATTATCGTTATGGTTTTGTCATAACAGCAATACTTTCAGCGAGTAGATATAAAAACCTTGACTATGTCGGGCGGTCAGGTATTGGATAAAGTGCCGTTCTTTTTTAGCGAAAGACAATTTTATCGGAATATTCTTCCCACTCTGCATATTGTGATGCGAATACACGTTTGTTTTAGGAGTTTTATCGAGTCCGAAACGTCGTCCGTGAGAGCTTGCAATTCCTTCATCGGAGCCTAAACGAAGACCTCGTAAGAGAGTGTCATAATGATGGGCCATCTCGTCCGGTTCGGATAGTTGTTCTGTTTGTGTAGGCAATGTTATCTCTTCCTCGTTTTCCTCAGCCTGTAGTCCATTGACTATGAGTAGTAAAGAAAAAATGAAGATAGATATATATACAAAAAACAGCCTTTTCATTATAAAATTATTTACAGGCTCAAAAGTAATATATTTTTTGGATATATATCCAGTCTCGTTTACGCTTTTTCTTATCAATAAATCCGTTTTATTACGTACCTTTGCGGGGAATCAGAAATATTCGGATCATGACGGTAAAAATGATATTAGCTTGTATCGTGGCTCTCTTGGCGTTAGTAAACCCGGTACAGAAAGTTTTAATTGTTACTTCATTGCAGGAGAGGTTCAGTCCTAAAGAATTGCGGTATATATCCATTAAATCATCTATTACAGCCGCGTTGATTCTAGTCTTTTTTCTTTTCTTGGGAGAGGTTACTTTCAGTTACGTGTTCCATGTCGAATTGTATTCTTTTCAAATCACTTGTGGGGCGGTGTTGATGTATAATGGTTTATCCGGTTTGTTGAAAGGTTTTTTCCTGAAAGTGGACGAGCATATCAAACTAGCCGATCTGACCACCGTGCCTATTGCCATCCCGATGATCGCGGGCCCGGCAACCATCACGGCAGCCGTTACGTTTCCCGTTCAATACGGGCGTGAGATCACGATTATAGCCATTTTGATCGCTTTGGTGGTAAATCTGTTTTGTATGTTACAAGCCCGGCGAATCGGGAATTTCTTGATTAAATACAATTTCATGAACCCGTTGATCCGGATTATCGGGTTGATTGTTGCCACGATCGGGTTACAGATGATATTTGACGGAATCACGCTGTTTATAAAGTCGTTGACGGTGTAGTGTATTTGTTTCCCATTTCCTTTCTGGCCAGACGAGTGGCCTCTTGGATAAAGTCGGTTTTGGCCTCGGTGTAGGCATCCCGATCATGTTCATAGCGGAGTTGAAGGTTTTGTTTCAGTTTGCCGTATGATTTTGCCGTTTCCGGGTGGGAACGCAGGTAATCCCGAAAATAGAGTTCGTCCCAATCCCCCGGGAATCTCACGTGAAGATGAACGGCTTGGCCTCGGAAACCTTGAGGGGTATATCCTTTCATGAACATCAGGTGAGGGGCCGGGTTATTAGGCTGCGTGTTGCAAATATATCCCGCAGAGATCAGGGCTGCGGTGAGCGACGGGATGTCCGCGTCAGTGGGGATTTCCAATAGAATGTCTATGGTTGGTTTGGCTATTAGACCGGGGACGGATGTACTGCCGATATGATTGATTCTGCTGATGTTTTTTGTCCCAAGAGCTGAAATGATGGTGTCTTTTTCTTGTTCGTAAAACTTTGTCCATTCTGCACGATGTTCGCTTAGGATGATCGGAAATAGAGCCCAAAGCTCTTCGTTTGTCATTTTTTGTAAAGGGTTGTTCATTGTGTTAAGGTTTCCAGTCTATAATTCCGTTTGCAGGATGTGTTTTCCGCCAGTTTTGGAAAGCGGTATAATCTTGTATCCCGTCTTGAATGACGGCTTGATAATACTCGATTCCCATGATTTCTTCGCCGTCGGGAGTCTTGTACTTTAGTTTCAATATGGTTTCCCGGATTTCGGGTGTCAATACCGCTAAGATTCGTTCGGCCACTTGCTCGAAATAGCCGTCATAGTAGGAACCTTTCAGGATGTGAATCATGTCGATTTGCCACAATTCGTAATCGGTATCCTCGTACCACGCGTGCCATTCAATGCAATGTTCGTCCGTGTTGATCAGGTTTTTGTATTCGATTCGTTTGATAGCCGGGTTGGCGGCCAGTTGCGTGATTGCTTGGAAACTGATGGCCGGGGTTAATTGTGGCGTATAGATATGGAAATCTATATCCCGGTGTTTCATCATCAATCCCATTTTTAATGACCCGACAAGATTGATTTCCGCCCCGATGGATTTCCAGATATTGATAATGTCAGTTGTTTGGACTATCTGTTTGGCTCGTTCTGTATTGCGAGCTGCAAGTTGTAACATCGTTTCCATATATTCGTGATTGAATATGCAAAAGTATAAAAACAATCTGCGTTTTTGCTAAAAAACAACTATCTTCATGCCGAAATTATAAATATTCACATTTTGGGAACAATTCTTAAATTTATACTGGCTTAGTATTAGTCTTAGAAACCACAGGCTAATAATTCTTTCGTTTGGGTAATTCTGCCCAAGCCGGTTTATTGTTTTTATTTCTTTTCATTCACGGCATTGCTCTTTTTAAGGGGATAAGTCTCTATTGTTGTAGTTTATGGTCACTTCTACGTGTGCCGTAAGTTGTAATGCTGTGAATGATCATAAAATCTTTCAAAGAATATTAGGCACAGTATAGATTATGAGAACAGAGTATATATGGGAGATAAAGGTTAAAAACACACCTACCTTAAAAAGAAAATGTAATCATTGTAATAGTAATAGATTTTATTGTAGTAACAAGTTCAGGATGAATGCCCAAAAAAGAAATATTGATGTATGGTTAATTTATAGATGTGTTGAATGTGATAGTACCTATAATTTGACTATTTTGTCACGCACAAAACCTGAATTGATAAAAAAAGATTTATTTTCCAAGTTTTCAGAAAATGATGAAAAACTTTCTTGGGAGTACGCTTTTTCTTCTGAAATAGGACGTAAAAATGGTGTCGAACTTGATTATAGTAATGTCGAATACGAGATTTTGCATGATGGTATTTCGATAAATGACATCTTGGATGTTGAGGGGGAGGTCGTGGTGTTTAAAATTAGAACCTATTTTGAATTTGGGTTGAAGCTATCTTCTGTTATTCGATCGTGTTTAGGGGTATCTTCCAATTTGTTAAACCAAATGATAGAAGCTGAAGCTATTTTTGTTTCTGAAGGCTGTTTGCTAAAGAAACGTAAAGTTAAAGATGGAGATATTGTATTTGTGAATAAAGAGAAGTTACGAAATATGTATATATTTCGGGGGATGTTATAAATCTATGGACTAGGGGCTGTTCCAGAAGTCATTTAATTTCCAAAAACTCCTCCGTCACTTCGTGCCACCTCCTCTATAAACAGAGGAGGTGCTGGTGACTCATCCCGAAGACGGGTAGTATTTCAACTCTCCCTCTGTTTATAGAGGGAGTACCCCGAAGGGGGGAGGGAGTTTGAAAGATGACTTTTGGAACACGTTATTCATTTTTCATCCCAATATAAAAGACATAGCCGTAGTAACTTTTGTATTTCCGGTAATAGTCGATTTCATCTAATTCCCGTTGTACTAATTGCTGGGCGGGTTTACTGTTTTTATATTTTTCCAAGAAGAGAGGAATGTTTTCTTGCATAGGTTTGTAAAAACAATCCAACCAACAATATTCAGGTAAAATGAAATGGGCTACCGGGGTGTATCCGGCTTCTTCCATTTTCTTGATTTTATTGGAAATGGTGTCAATTTCGGCATAATTGAAATTCCAGAATTGTTCAATCTCATCCGGTCGGGTATTCGTGAGCCAAGAAACTTCCGAAACGGCGATCATTCCTCCCGGTTTCAGGAATTGTTTCCACTCCCTTAGACCTCTTTCGAATCCGATGTTATAGATGGAGCCTTCCGCCCAGATTAAATCCAGTTCTCCGGGTTCAAAAGGTAGGTTCTCCATGGAAACTGCAATGCCGGAAATCCGGTCGCTGAGTCCATGACGAATGGCCCGTTCCTTTAAAAGTGTGATCATCTTCGGGAATAAATCGATCGCCGTGATCTGTCCTTTCGTGTTCTCGGCAAGCGTGATGGTTTGTCCACCGCTGCCGCAACCAATATCGGCAATTTTGGCGTTATCCGATAACTCCCCGATAAAGCTCAAGGCTTGTCGGGTGACTTGTTGACTTCCGGGACCTTGACGGTTTAGACGTGAAAAAAAGTCTACGATCATGTCAAAGTCGAAGTCTGCTACTAATTGTAATTCTTGTTCCATAATTGTAATAAATATATGTGATTATATGGTGAATCCCATGCTTTAGACATAAAGATTCGGATAAAAATTTTCGTCGTGGCAGTAGGCACTTGAAAATCAAAAAATAAAATCAATAGAAATAATTTCCGGGTAGGAAACCCGGATAGGGAAATCCAGCCTGAAAGAATTCGGGCTGTTAATTACGCATTTATCTTCTTAGAATTTGTTGTTTTCAAAAAGCGATATTTTGTTTGTTGAGGCGAAGGTATATTATTTTCATTTAAAATCTATTTTCCGGCTCTAAAAAACTCGATCATTTCGCTGGTAAGACTAATGTCAGATTCAGAAGCCGGAATGTTTTCCCGCTCAAACCATTCGGCCAAGGCCAGTTCCTCCCGGTCGAGCGTGATGCTGTCGTCTCCTTCCACTTCGGCAAAAAAGCCCATTAGAAGTGTGTCGGAGAATGACCACGGTTGACTTTTGTAGTATCTGAGGTTTTTAACGTGTAATCCGACTTCTTCCATGACTTCCCGTTTCACGGTTTCCTCGACGCTTTCCCCGATCTCGGTAAATCCGGCGAGCAAGGCGTAGCGGGTATATTCCCGGTTGGCATATTTGGATAACAGGATTTTATTCCCGTTCGTGACGGCGATGATCACGGCTGGCATGATTTTCGGGTATTCAGTGTTATTACAAGTCAGGCAATGTAACATCCGTTCCTTTTCATGGGGAACGAGTTTTGTCCCACAATGGCTACAGAACTGATGGTTGTCGTACCATTTGTAGAGGCTGTACGCCGTGATACCTGCAAATGCAAGGTGTCTCGGCCCGCTTGTCCGGAAAAGCCCGATGTCTTTTAGCTCGAATTCCGGTTGTCCTTCCGGGACTTGATGTACCAGATAAAAACAGTCGTTGTCAATGGCGAATAAATAAATGGCTTTCTCGTAAACACTTTCTTCGATCCCGTTTAATTCCGCGAAACGGGGAAACCGCAGGACGGATGAATCTTTACCTGCCAGAACCGTGCGCCCGTCGAAATAAAGCGCGTAGCTTGTTGCCTCCGGACGTTTGGGGGCGTAAGCATTTGAAAATATATGGGGCGCTATATCTTGTATCATACCTTATTTATTTTGCCTGTGAATTCGGGCGTCAAAGGTATTAAATTGTTGGATATGACGCTAGTTTTTAAAATGAAAATGGGGTGTGTCAAAAGTCATTTTATTTCAAAAAACTCCTCCGTCACTTCGTGCCACCTCCTCTATAAACAGAGGAGGAGCTGGTGACTCATCCCGAAGACAGGGAGTATTTCAACTCTCTCTCTGTTTATAGAGGGAGTACCCCGAAGGGGGGAGGGAGTTGGATAAATGACTTTTGACACACCCTCATTTAAGAATAAAAACTTTGTAATGAAGGGTAATTGGCTCCTATTTTACCATCTCGTAATCGAGGCCGTTTACATAGTAGATAGAATAGAAGTTTTTATTATGGTTTTTCATCCATTCCCGCATTTGTTGAATGCTGTTCTTTTCAGAGTCGCAGTGGTCGGAATCTTTGTCTCCTTTAGCCTCTTCTTCCGCGACTTCTTTTTCCCAGTTGTCGATGTATTCCTGTGACAGGCGTTGTTCCTGTAATACCCCGGTCACGACGATTTCGGAATTAACCAGCTCTTTGTTGAAAGATTGTATGTTACCACCAGCTTCAACACGGATTGTGAGTTTACCCGTGGAGTCCGCGATGAAACAGCGACGTCCGGAGTGAGAACAAGTGTGTTTCACGACGCCTTTCAGAACGACCGTATCATTCAGTTGTTCTTCGGCCACGTTCAGAAGACCGTTAACGTCCAAGGTTTTGGAGGCCAAAGATATTTCAGTGGTATTCTCCTGCTGTGTTTTCTTGTTCGTGTTTTTGCATCCCACGATGGAAAGTGTTGCGATACAAGCGATAATAAAAATAAATGTACTTCTTTTCATGACGATATATTTAATGTTATTTTCTTATTCTGGCAAAAAGGCACACGGTAATAAATCCGGCAAATCCCGAGAATAACGTGATAATCCCGGCAAGGTATTTCCCGTATGATTTCTCTTTACGATACACGACAAAAGTAACTATTGTCAGTATAATATTCAACAGAAGAGACGGGAAATAATAACCCGAAACTCGGGGATAGATGTAACTGTTCGTGCTATCTTGAAAGGTCACCGTGAACGGGAACAAGTAAGGTAGTGTTTTGTCCCACGTGGATTCCGGTGCCGGGCGGAACAGGCTGTCCACTTGACGCATACTTTTATTCTCCAAGGCGTAGGTATGTTCCCCGTCCGAAGAAATCTTGGCTACCGTCCAGTAGAACATATTGGCCATGATGGAAACCCGGTCTTTATCGGGATTCACGTTTTCCAACACTTTCACGAGGCGGTACCCGTCCGTGGAAAGATAGTAAAGCGTGTGATTCGTGTCGAACAGGAATCCGTACAGGCTCCGGTTGTCAATTTCCATCGGGAACATACAGGAGATGTTACTTGCCTTCGTGTCCTTGACAAAAGGTTTCCCGTTTGTCATTTTTACATGGAAAAGATGTCCCTCGCTATCCAAGGCGAAATACCCTTCATCGTATGATTTCTGGCTCGTGGGAATCCCGGTGACCCACAGCGCGGGGAACGTGAAACCGGCCTTCTCCATTGCTTGCTGGAAACGGGTGGATTTCTGTTCGTCTGCCCGGTTGGTGGCCATGTCGATGAATTCGATGTTCTCTTTCAGTCTGAACATATCGCTGGGGTTTTCAAGGTCTACTTTTCCCGAACAGGATTCGAACATGGGGTAGAGTTCTATGACCGGGGTATTTTTATCTTTGGGTTTATACCAGAAGAAAAAGTTATTCCGGGCTATGGTTTGTCGGTCAACCGGAATCCCTTGGATGGAATCCGGGATGGCGTTTTCCATGGCTAACTGACGATAGTAGAACATGGGTAACACCCGGTCGAATTCCGCGTCCGAGTAGACTTTCCCGCTCATGTCTTTTCCTCTCACGTTATCATTGTCCTGATCCAAATAACAGAATTGGTTAATGACAGAACTGTAATAGGTGAACGGGTACCGGGGAGAGGAATCCATGGTTAATTGAACGAGTGACGGGATAATCCATGATAATAGGAAAATGGATAATCCGATATATAGAATCTTTATTTTCATCTGCTTGAAATTTAATGATATTACTGCATTCCTTCTTTAAAGTGACGAATGGAGATTTTGGGGTATAGGGCTAAAAGTACGAGTGTCCCGAACAGGAAGGGGAGCATGTAAATGTAGCTACCCGGTACGCCTTGTACCATGAATAATGATAGGATCAATAACCCGATCACGGCATTATAGATTCGCTGGCTCCACACGGGTTCCAGAATAATCCACGCCGTAAGTAGATAGGATGCGAAACCGCATAATACTTGCGGGAGTATCGTGGCGAACCATGCACCGACCACTTCTCTCGGGAAATCCGCGGATAGTCCCCACAGGAAACCACCATAGCTGACCGTGAAAAGGAGTAACAGGCACGCCATCCCGTAACTTAGCATCAGGAACACGATTCGGTTCTCTCCAAGCGGGAGATGCAGTGTCAGTTTGAAACGTTTCTTCGTCATTTCCGGAATAAACTGGGTGATTCCCATGATGATCCCGGCAAGTAGCGGTAAGACTTTTATCTGGTCCAGCAAAACCACGTTTTTTAGGATAAATACTTCCCACAAGTGTGGCATTCCCACGTTACGGGCGGCACTTGAAATGCGAAGTGCAATGTAGCCCATGGCGAGGATAAATACCACGAACATCAGGAGAAACATCCAACGGGTTTTAATCCATTCTTTGAATAGTAGTGCTTTGTTCATCGTTTTAGTGTTGTTTTTGATTAATATTTTCCGGTTAACCCGATAAAAGCGTCTTCAAGGGATAAAGTTTCCTCCTTTAAATCTGCCACTTGCACACCTTTTGATTCCAATAGTTGCCGGACGGTTTCGAGTGGTTCGAATGAGTAGGTAATCCATTGACCGTTATTTTTTTCGGTGTTCCATAGTTTTTCATGTTCCGTGGGAACTTGACCTTCGTTCAAGGAGAAACGGAAACGGTGGAAGTTTTCCATGATTTCCCGGGTCGGTTTGTGAATCAGCAAGCGCCCGTAATCCAGAATCATACAATCGTCAATCAGCAATTCCATGTCTTGGATGATGTGGGAGGTCAGGAATATCGTTTTATCCCCTCCGGCGGCAAAATCTCGCAAGTATTCCACGAACAGACGGCGATAGCCGGGGTCCAGTCCCATGGAGAAATCGTCTAGGATCAGTAATTCCGGGTCTTGGGCAAATAGTAACCCAAGGGCGACTTGAGAACGCTGACCGCATGACATATGATTGATTTTCTGATGAGGAACAACTTTTAGTTTTTCCATCAAACCGTAGAACGCGTCTCGTTTCCAGTTCGGGAAAAAAGCCCGGTAATACTTTTCGATTTGCTCGATCGTGAAATAGGTGTGTTGCACGTGACCTTCCAGTAATAAGCCGATCTTGGCTTTTGTGGCGGGAGTGAGGTGATTCATGTTCTCGCCGAGAAGGTAACACTCTCCGGAACAGGGTTTTAAATAACCGTTCAATATGTTAATGATGGTGGTTTTTCCCGTTCCGTTTTTTCCGAGTAACCCGAGTACTTTACCTTTTTCTACTTCGAAGTTCAGGTTCTCGTAAATTAATTTTTCTCCGTAATAGTGCGTTATATTTTTACACTTGATTACTTTTTCCATGTATAAAAGATATTATGGTTTAAAAAACAATGCCGCAATGTGCTTGCAGGGTTTCCCGGTGCAAGTCGTTTTGGCAGGAGTCATGTTGCCAGTTTAATTTGATAAAGATACCCCTGTTTTTAGGCAGGGAATAATTCCAGCGGAGTTCTATATTCGTGGTCCAGTTGTCCGCGGAGAGATTGTCGTAAGCCTTGTAAACCGCGGCTAGGGCGATTTGCTCTTGGTCGATTTCCGTGAGCTGCAAATCGGCGGTTGAATTCTTACGATACACCCCGTCCAGAACGAACTGGAAAGAGTGCTTTTTGTAGCCGGTTGCGGCAAAGAAGTTCATCCCACCGGATAAATAGTTTACTTTCATGAGGCGGGCAGGGTCAAGATATTCCATCTTGAACGAGTTGAACCCGGCTCTTGGTGACAGGTACCATGTAAAACGGTCTCCCTTGGTTTGCCCGTATACTCCCGAAACGGAAATATCTGCTTTTTTCACGGATAGTTGTTCGGCCTCGCCCGTTTTTTCGTACACGTTGGTCGTGGCACTTCCGATAAGGGATTCAATCCCTTGACGATCTTGGTAGGTTGCCCGTGTCCGGACTCCCCACTGGTGCTTGTTCCGGAAAGAAGTGTAAGCGATTTCGGCTTTCATCTCGTCCTGATTCAACGTGTTCAAGGGTAGGTCGTTCAGGTCTGAAATAATCTTTTCGAAAGAGAATCTTTCATACCCGAAGGAGCCGGAGAAACCTTGTTTGTCGCGGGGGAAAATTTCAATGCTTGCCCCGTAGCGATGACCGTCGTAGAAGAGGGAAGTGGCCCCTCTGCGAAACCGGACGTAGTCCATGCCCAGACCACTGAGATTATAGGTAATGGCGGAACCCAGTTCGCTATAAAACTTTACGTCGTTGGTTTGCTTGTATTTTCCGGCATGGAAGGCGATTCCCATGGAGTATAGCGTGTTCAACTTGGCCGATATGCCGATGGAGGCTTTCAGGTCCGAGACGATGTTTCTGGGGCGGGGATCGATCTTCCGGTACTCGATAAGGGCCCGGTAATTGGCATATATCCCCCAAGTGAAACGTTTATGTTCCTGCGCGTATCCCCCAGCAAAATAATATTCTTCAAAGTCCATGTCCCCACCGACCGAGTCCGCAACCACGTAAGGATATACCATCAAATAATCGGACGTTTCGTTCCATTCTACTTTTTCCCTTTTCCCTTTTTTAAAATAGGCGTTTCCCCATGTCTTGCTGTTTTCTCCTAATGGCATGTAAGAAAATGCGTGGAAGGAAAAATTACTAACTTCCGAGCCTAATTGGGGCAAAAATGCCTTGTTTGCATTCTGTTGTTCCCAACCGATTTGTAGTTCCGATATGGAGAACGTGTGAGCATAGTAATTTATAGCCGGGTTATCATAGATTTGCGACACGAAACTCTCCGTCGGGGAGAAGTAAATCCGTGCGCGGGTGTTTGCCGGAATACTATCCTGTGCCCATGCCTCGAAGGTCTGGAAAAGAAGACTAAAAATCAGAATGAAACGAAAAGTCATGATTTTGTCGGTTTAATAATTATTGTTTTAAAGACGGAGTGGCCTTGGCCTCAAAGTCTTCCGTGGAGTTATTTGTGTCTTTCAGTATCTTGCGTCCGTCAGGAGTGGTGGAAAGTACTTTCCGGCGGACACTTTTGTTGTATCGGTTTTTGTCGCTTGCGACTTCCCCGCAGTAGGTGAATCCCATGTCGAGGGATGCGTCAACTACATTCCAAGCATATTGTGCTTTGTTACTTATGTTGACCGCATCGATGATCCATGCGTTGGGGACTTGATAAGCATTCTTGTCTTGGGATTCTCCTATAACGTTAATATATGTAGCCTTGTATGTGTAATCTGTTAAAAAAGTATTTTTATCCACTTGTAACCGGGCAATAGCATAAGCGCAAAGTCCTTGATTGTGCAGACTCCATGTCGTTTTTGTATAGCTATAGATTTTGTCAAGGTTGGTCACTTGGGGATTATCTATATCTGGATTTTTGTCATTGTCATCGAACCATTCGAAGTCTGCATTACTTAGGTCGAAAGAATTGCTGTTTGCTTCTCTGTGATCTATTGCTTTATCACAAATCAAAAGAGATTTTCCGGGTTGTACCGGATAGTCTTTTCCGTTTCCGGGAATGGCGTACACGCATTGAACAGCCATTGCTCGTGACATGATGTCCGGTGTGTAGTCGTATTTTTGGGAGGTTTTAAAAGCGGATTCTAGAATAACAAGTCCGTCTGCATATAAAACGGAATCGGAATTGTTGTATATTTTAATATATTGATCTGCAAGATATTGTTTTCCTTCCGGTGTCGTACTTCCGGCGAAATAGACCTCTTCAATAACAAAATCCGCTTTCGAGTTGAAAAGGAATAATTTAATATTATCAGCGCTTGTTGTTCCGACAAGATTCACGGATTCTTTATATCCTTTTACTTGCCCTTCAACGGTTTTCTCGTCAACGATATAATTCATTTTCCCCTCTACGGTGATATTGTAAAGGCCTTCGTTGAGCGTGATTTTCCCTGTGGTTCCGGTCATCGTGTTTGTTGTCTGTTTTCCGGTGTTCACGTTCTTGAACGTGACGTGTAGGTCGGATATGCTTGTTACATTCAAGTCTTCCGGTTCTGTGAGTGTTAAAGTAAACTCTGTGATTTTTACTTTGTCATCATCCGTGCAGGCAATAAATCCTGCACAGATGAATAACATAAATACTAATACGTAAGAAATTTTGTTGATCATGTTGTTTTTGTTTTTATAAAGTGTTTATTTCTTCAAAGATGGTGTAGCTTCCGGGGTAAAATCCTCGGTTGAATTGTTGGTGTCTTGCAGAATTTCCCTTCCGTCTTCCGTGGTCGTGAAAGTTTTCCGGAGAACGCTCTTTCCATATCGGTTTTCATCCCCGTCAATAACCCCGCAGTAGGTCCAGCCCATATCTATCGTGGGCGAGGTTACAATCCATTGGAATTCTGATTTGACACTTAAATTGACAGCGTCTACAATCATTTCGTTCGGTACTTTGTAACAACTTTCCTCGCAGGGAATCTGGTATTCTTCAAAGACAAACATCCACTCGTAATCATAAGTATAGTCTTGTAAAAACTTTTCGATATCTCCCAGTCGAGCTATCGCGTAACTATTGAAACCGCGATTGTGGAATACAAATTTGCCGTACGGGGTCAGTATGTTGGGAACTTCGTGGTTATCAATATCGTCACTATCTTCATAGAAGATTTCGAAATCCGCTTTACTTAAATCGATGGAGTTTGAGTTTTGAGCTTGATGATTTATCCCGTTATCTGCAATGATAATATATTCTCCGGGATTAACCGGGTGTTCGGTTCCATTTCCCGGAATGGTAAGAATAGAGTTTACGGCCATAGCCTCTCTCATGATGTCTGGCGTGTAGTCTTGCTTGTCTGTGGTTAGGAATGCTGATTCTAGAATAGATAATCCGTCGGCATACAGCACCTTATCCGTGTTATTGTAGATTTTAATGTATTTGTCTCCATTGTATTGTTGTCCTTCTTCCGTCACCGTTCCCGTGAAAAATATCTCGGCGATAATGAAGTCGGAAGACGTCTGGCTAATGAATAATTCGGTTGCTAAAGAAGCGGTCGTTCCCGATATGTTGACAGATTCTTCGTATCCCCGGATTAGTCCTTCATGGCTTTCTCCCTCTCGCTTGTATTGAATAAAACCTTCCATGCTGATATGATACATTCCTTCCGGAAGGGTTACGTGGATTTGATTATTCTCGAACGTCGTGTTATTTGTCACTCGTCCGGTATTCACGTTGGTGAACTTTACTACCATATTGGATATACTAGGTTCTTCAAATCCTTCCGGAAGTGTTGTGTTTAATGTAAATTCGGTTGTATTAACCGTTTTGTTATCGTCCGTACAAGACAGCACGCTAAAGATCGTCACGATCAGCGAACAGAAAATGATAAAATTGTTTTTCATATTTATGATATATTGGTGTTATAATTTGATGTTCAATTCCATGCCGAAATAGGGGACTGCTTTCCTTCTGATTTTCGCCCCGTTGGCCTCGTAGCTGGGATTGTAGTCCAGTATGTTGTTTACGAACAGGGAGAGTCCTATCTTTTGATTGAAATACTTGGTTGCCGAGAAATTGATGTTGATGGATACGGGAACCGTTGTCCGTTTGAAAGCGGCCTCGTTGTAGTTCACTACCAGATGCTGGCGTTCCATGTCGGTTTGATCGGCTGCCGTGTAATCGTGTTCTTCGCCTTTGATGTCCACGTACTTGATCGGTACCCCGTTCTTTCTCATGCTCTTCTGTGCGGTAAACCACATGCATTGTACCGAAGTGGCGAAATTCAGTCCGAGCTTTTGCAGGTACGTGTCGAACATGAAGTTCGTGTTGAATTGTTCCCGAATATACCCGTCATCGTCCAGATATAACCCGATGTATTTTAATTCTTTCCCATTCAATATCACGCTAGGTTTCCTGTACACCGGCTGGCTGTTGTGGTAGGTCGATTTGAACCATGCCCCGGTAACCGTGAGACGGGTGTGTATGGATTCGATACGGTTGGACGAGTATTGAAATTCAACTCCTTTTTTGATAATCATGCTACCGTTCGTGTTTCTCCCGTACGTGCTGATCACCGTGTCGTTCGTGTAAGTCAGGTCACTTAATTCCGGTGGCCCCTGTAATGAGGTGTGGTCAATGGTTGAGGTGTCATATTTTTTATACTGGAAAGACCGGTAGTAATTGGTTGTTCTGAAACCGTCAGTCATTTTCTCGTAGAAATAATTCACGGAGAACAGGTGTTTGTCATAATCGAAATCCAGACGTACTTCCCATTTCTTGTTACGGGCGGGTTCCAGATCGTAATTCGTCGGGTCAATAATGTAGGTCATCATGTTTAAACGCCGGAAGTCAGCGTTCGTGTGATAATAGTTCAATTGGGTCAGGTCGTAATAGATCTTCTCCGGGTAGAGTTGTGACATCACGGGCATTTTCCTTTGCCAGCCGATCCCGCCGACAAGTTGGATGTTTAATTGTCGGTCGAAGAGAAACAGGGTCGGGAATTTCCATTGTGCGTTTACCCGGGGATCAAAGTATATTTTACCCTGCATCCGGTACTCCGCATCCAAGTTGAGCGGGGAGAAGGCACGTATACCCCCGGCCACGATCAGCCGATGTCGGTCGACAGGAATATCAATCCGGTCCTCGATGAAAAACGATAACAGGTGATCTGCCGGAATCTCGTCATACGGTCTGGGGCGATAGGAGGTCGAGGGATAAAGAGGCCGTGTCAGGTCGTACACCTGACCTTCCCCTAGGTTTTTACTCATTCGCCATTCAACTCCCGCTTTCAATTTATTCGTGGTGTTGAAAAGATCGAAGTGAAATTCACTCATCGTCTTCACGTAAGCATTGATGGGTTTGCCGTCCACTTTTAAATGTGCCGTATAGCGATACGGGAGAAAAATCCCGTCGTGTTCGCCTTCTTCCGTGTTGTCGGGAATGGGGGTGTCTTTATCCAGCGAGATAAATTTAGTCTGTTTGATTTTGTTGAGCGAGTAGTCCACGGCGGCGGTTAAGTTGACGTATTGCCAGTGCCGGGATTGGGTGAATACCCAGTTCAGCGTGTTTGACACGGACATCCGGTGGTAGCTGGATTTGTATTTGTCTATCTTTTTATAGCTGATGTCCGGATCGCTTTTCTCATCATCAATGGATTGCCCGTAGTCCAAGTCCAAATCCCATGATAATGACCGGGCGTTTGTTTTCCACACCCGTGCCACGTGGGTGGTTGCGGAGAGACGTTTGTAGTTTTCCAGATTGTTGCGGGGATCGATCTCTGCATCCAAGTAATCGAACCCGAAGTTGAATATCCATCCTTTGTTTGTCGCGAATCCTTTACCTAGGTACACGAGTTTACTTTCGGGGTCTGATTTTATGCGGGCTTCCCACGGATGGGCTCCCGCTTTTCGTTGGATTTTGATTACTCCGCTGGTCAGTTCACCGTATTCAACGGAAGGAATTCCCCGGATCACTTCCACGCTTTCGATGAAATCAGTTGACACCATACGCATATCAACCCCTTTGCCCGTGCTGTTCCGGTAGTAATCGTGATCGCTTTGACTGGCTCCCAGCACGTGTTGCATGTTGGCATCCGTGTTGATTGGTACCCCGTTGACAAGAAAAGCGGTACCTAATGATGAAATATCGTAATCGTCGCTGGAAACACCAACTTCCCGCAAACGGGCTTGGTTTACACCACCGAGGGCGGGATCTTTCGTTCTTCCGCCCGGCAGTAATGCCAGAATATCCGTGAAACTTGACGGTTGCAGGAGTTCCATGGCCTTGCGGTTAATCTTGGAAGAGGTTGTAAGGCCTCTGGATTCGGATGCGGTGACAATAATGTCTTTTAGCGTGATATTGTCCGGTTGCAAGGCGATTGCAATTGTCGTATCCCGGTGGATGGACAGGGATTGATGTATCGGGGTATATCCGATAAAAGAGATGCTAAGAGAGTAGGTCCCGGTTGGAACGTTTTTTATGCTGAAACTTCCTTTCGTATCACTGATCGCGTGAAGTTGCACGGAATCATTTTTTAATAATACGGTTGCGAATTCCAGTAATTCGTTCGTCTTGGCGTCTTTTATATTCCCTTGCAGGTGAAATTGTGTTTGACTTTGCGCTTGAATCGGTAGCGCGATAGATAGGTAACCCAATAAACAAAGAATCTCGATAATCCCAAATCTGCATTTCATCACTTACTTCTTTTTGTCGATGCAAAGTTATAGGGTAGGATAATATGAATCCATCACCAAAAATAAGGATATTGGGGGTGCTTTTGGGGGAGAGGTGTCCCCGTTTATGGGGATAAAAAAAGAATGGGGCTGACCCCAAAGTCCATTTTAAACAACTACCCCCACTAACTCCCCCTTACTCAGGGGGAGAAACCGCTTGGTAATCAGCTCTCCCCCTGTGTAAGGGGTAGTTGGAGGGGGTAGTTGTAAATACAAACAGGACTTTTTAGTCACCCTCATTCTTTTGTTTATAAGGTTTATAAACCCAATGACTTTCTAGTATTTTATTTCTGTAATTTATCGGCTCTTTCTTTTAATCTTGCTGCACGAGCCTCGCTATCCGGGTGGGTAGAAAACATCTGTTGTATGCGAGAGGCTTTTTCACCCCCGGTATTGGAGAGTTCTACCAGTTTTGTCAATGCTTTTGACATGGCGTAGGGATCAACCTTTTGTTGAAGGCAAAAATCAAAAGCGTAATCATCAGCGGCGAATTCTTGCTTTTGTGAGAATTGTGCCCCCATGAAAGCCTCTGCCAACGCTCCCAGTTGGGAATCGGTCAATTTGGATGCAGTCTCGCTTACCGCACCTGCCACGTTCTTGGCAGCCGAACGGAGGTAAGCATTTTTCATGGCGTGTTTGGTGTCTTGGTGTACCACGTGTCCGATCTCATGACCGATAACAGCCAGCACCTCGTCATCAGTCATTAACTCCATTAATCCGGCAAAGATACGGATGCTCCCGTCCCCGCAGGCAAAAGCGTTGACATCGACAACTTCATATATAGCAAAATTCAGTTTCAGCCCTTCAATTTCGGGGAAGTTTGCCGTGATCTTGGCCAAACGTTTACCTAATTCACTATCTGGTGCCGCCACTTTATTATGAGTGTCCATCCATTGTATGTATTCTTGGCTCATGTTAGCAATGTCCTCGTCGGAAAGAGTGATCGCTCCGGCCGCATCCTTCCCGGCTTGAATAGCTTTTTTCGTGTCGATTTTCATTTTGCCGATTTTTATTTGCGCTTGTAAAGTTAAGGTTCCGGCAAGTAATAATACGCACATGAATAGTTTTCTCATCGTTGTAGTGAATTTTAATGTTTGATTATTAAATATTTCCTTATTGTCGTTGTATGTTTGTAATATGAAGTACAAAAATAAACATTTCCCTTGTATCTTTAACGGGAAAGAATTATTTAAAAATATTCTTGCGAGAAGTGAGCAAGTGAAGAAAATTATATTACCTTTGCATCGCTCAAATGAAAAGGACTCGTAGCTTAATGGATAGAGCACTTGGTTACGGCCCAAGAGGTTGTGGGTTCGACTCCCGCCGAGTTCACGAAAATGTCATAAAATGGCAATGAAAAAATGCCAAACCTTGTAAATCTCATGATATACAAGGTTTTTTCTTTTTAATAAAACGACAAGATAAACCTTGACTTTGCCAATATAGCACGTGGCAAAGTAAATTAAAAGTAACCCGATCTATTATCCGGTAACTAGGTTACTTTTGGCAGGGAAATGTCCCGAATTGGCAGCGTGCAAAATTCTCTCTAACAAATAATTAAATTACATTTAAGTCAAATTATGTTGCTATGAGAAACACGTTTACAGTTCTGTTTTACCTGAAAAAAGAGTCTAAAGAAATCGAAAAGTTGATCTTCACGAGAATTTCAATAAACTCGCGTCGAACACAATTCAGTACGCGATTAAAAATTGAAGAAAAATCATGGGATCAAAAGAATCAACAAGCCAAGGGACGTACCGCGAAAAGCAATGAAATTAACAACGTCTTGACCACGTTAAAAAGTAAAATATTACAACATTATAACGAGATCGCTCGTGAAAAAGGATTCGTTAGCGTGGATTACTTGAAAAGTAGCGTGCTAGGTCAAGTAGAACAGAAGAAACAAGCCACACTTTTACAGCATTTCGATAAATTTCTTGTCGATATGGAATCACGAGTTAATATCGATCTGGCGGCGAGAACACTCGGACGTTATCGTGTAACACGAGATCGTGCCTGTATATTCATAAAAGAAACGTACGGGACGCCAGATTTGCCACTCGAAGAAATCAATTATTCACTCGTGAAAAAATTCTATCTTTTTATACGTGAAAAGTACAACAGTGAAAACAACAACGCTTTAAAATACGTGCAACGCCTAAAAACGGTGATTAACGACGCGAGAGCGAACTCGTTAATGACAAGCGATCCTTTCGTTAATTTCAAATTTAAATTCGAGAAAAAAAGGCGGGAGATTCTAACTGATGACGAAATAATTCGGCTAATGGAGAAGACTTTCACGATTGAAAGACTTGAAAGAGTTCGAGACTTCTACATCTTTTCTGTTTTCACGGGTTATTCACACGCGGATATTAAAGATTTGAAAGAAACGGATGTCGTGAAATTTTTAGACGGGAAACAATGGATCAACACGAACAGGAATAAGACGGGCGTGAGCGAGGATGTCCCGCTTTTAACTATCCCGTCTAGAATCATTCAAAAGTATAAAGGCGAGGGAAAGGAGGGGAGACTTTTCAATATACCGAGTAACCAGAAAATAAACGCTTACTTGAAAGAGATTGCAGATTTATGCGGGATAAGCAAAAAACTAACATTTCACACCGCAAGGCACACGTTCGCCACGACAATAACCCTGAACCGGGGAATCCCGATCGAGGTTGTTTCAAAACTGTTAGGACACACGAATATTCAAACGACACAAATATACGCTCACGTGTTGAAAGAAACTGTTAGCGCGAAAATGCAAGAACTTGGCGGGAAACTTGATATTTTTAATGATCACATTTAGGATGAGATACCCGTTATTTTGCAAATTATTGAATAAAATATTCGGGATGATAATACACGAGTGATCACGGCAAACGAATACTTTTTGCAACACCTACCCGGGAAGATTTTTTGAGCCGGATCGAGGGGCTCCGAAACTTCCCGGGTTACCCTCGAAATCATTAAAATCCCGAGAATAACTTGTGAAAAGTTATTTCCCGTCATTTTAACAATTTCTCCACCCGCGTACGAGAACCAACGTTGCTGCGTTTGGCTACACCATGTTTTCTAAAAATCGATCGATCACACCTTGGATTTCCATGACTTGCTCGCGAGACAAACCGCTCAAACCTTGATCATTAATTACCACGTCATATTCAACTTTGGGAGCCACGTTTATTTTTGTCAACGTTTCGCTTTTTAAAATCATCGGTATTTCTTTTATCGTCTCTATTTTCTTTTGCGCGTCATTTTCTTCCAGCAACAAGACATCGTGCTTGCTCTTCTTTAATGGTAATGGTTTAATTTTTCGTGGTTTTATCCCCGGGATCGAGCATTGTATATCCATTTTCTCTACTTGATTTAAAAACGAGAGAAGAGACATGAACAAGTCAAGTATTACCCAGGAAGGGGTGCATTGTATTTCCACCCACAAGCCAGATGCACTGTAATCCGTGTTAAAAATTCCATCATCAAAGGTTGTTGTTTTCCGAATCACGGAATACTGTCCCAAATCAGAAGACAAATCCTCGCTCGCCAAGGAAATTTCATCCTCCCTATCAAGAAAATCATCTATCGCCTCGTGAAGAGATTCAATATCCTCGCGAGATAACCCGTGAATTGTTTCTTTCCCAAGTTTTAAATAGTAACTCTGCACGGAATTATCTCGTGCAGGGGCTAGAGTAGAAATGACATCACTTTTCATGGTAATTAGTGTTTATTATCGTGACTAAGATTTTAGATTAATTACTTGTTCTCCTGTAAAAAAACAGCAAGTTTTTTTTCAAATTCCTCGAATTCGGTGGGAGAGAACCTACCCGAGCATTGTCCGTTTACATATAAAGTATAATAAAATGTAGGCTTATCATCCCAGCAACCATGATTGATACTCTTTGAAACATCGATGTTATCATCAATTAATTTTTCGCGCTCGTTCGTTAATCCATCTTCCATGATCTTTACCAGAAAATTTTCTCGTTCCTCGTGTACGCATGTTGAATTATCAATACGTTGAAGACGTAACCGCCTCGTGTTATCCTTTAAAAACGCTTGAAGGGTATCGGAAAGAGCCTTTATTTGGGAGTAAGTGATGCATTGAATTTTCCCGGCAGAGGAAAAGACACAATAGCGTGTTTGCAGATCATCACACGTCTCGTCAAGATTCATGTCCATTTCTATGGAAAACCAAAAATCACCGCGAGTTTCTTTCATCCTCTTGCGTGCTACCTTTTCTTTCTCCCGGAATACTTTCATCCTGAGTTGCAGGTTTTCAAGTTGTTGTCTTGATAAACCACACATTAGCTGATCTCCTGTAACGATACAATAACTCTTCCTTGAATAATCCCCTTCAACAACGGTGTTCACACGTGTCAAATCATCCATGATGTGCTGTATTAGTGAAGGCAGAAAAAAAGACGGTTCCGCCTGTCCCGTTGTCTTACACTCCAAAGGCGTGTGAGAGTGCATTAACACTCTCTACGGGGGTACGAAACCGCCGTATGAAGATAACGGGCATAAAAAATGCCTGTCACGTAATGGCAGGTTTCCCCGCCTTTGGATTATGTAAGACGTAACAAATGTACAATTAATTTTTAACAACTCGTTATTTTTCGGGAATCATTGAAAAAAATATTGATTCAATAATTCCCGAAAAATAATTCAAGTAACAAGAGAGTATCTAATTGCACGAGCAATTAGCAAGGTGTGTTTTTGTCCGACAAGCATTCATTTGTCCGACAAAAAACCTTGCCCGGCTAACAGCCGGGATCATTTACTCCGAAGTCGTAAATCTTTAAATGAAAATAGTCATGAATAATACAAAATCAGTTATTGATTCTTTTCCGATTCATGATAACCGTGTTTATTCAGGTAAAGAAAATAACCTTCGTTCTAAACGTGACATACACTTGTTAGCGGTGGATTCGTGAAAAATAATGTAACAAGTTTCACGTGATTCTAAATAAAATCGCTATATTTGTGATGAGAGAATGTTTGCCAAATCATGACAATTTTTAAGCTAACAAGAGTAACTTAGAAGTAACCGAGTTCTTTAGAAAAATGCTACATGCAGATTTACAGGATATTGAAAATATGAGTTCGGCTCCCGCCGAGTTCACAAAAAGCAAATGAAAACCTTGTAAATCGACTGATTTGCAAGGTTTTTTTATTATATGACTGACGTGTTGTTAAACTCGGCTCACATGAAAAATTAGGTGGACCTCCATTTCTTTCTTGTTCCCATTTCCTTCTTTTCATGTAAAAATTTTAGCGACTCTAAAGAGGAAAAACTTTATATCCAGCACTCCCCTGAATTGAGCCCTGAAGTCTTTTAGCTTGGCGTTAAATGATTCGGCGGCAGCGTTCGTGTCCCTGTTTGTTGCTGGTAACCTTTCTCGAACGAAGTTGCCATTTACGACGGCGAACGTGAAGGTAAACGGAACGACCACGTACTAGGAAATCCTGGAGGGTTGTCGTGCCGGTAAAGCTTTTAGATAAAGCACCTTGATCACTGCAATCGCACGGGGAAATGTTTTTATCGTCAAGGTATATATCGATTTGGGTGCTAGCGCTCGTCACCTTCATCACCTCGAATGAATCGAGGATCCCCCAGGGTAAGATTCAATCTAGAAGTTCTTTTATCGCCGTTATTTTGATTAAACACGCAAAGATAAGATATTTGAAGCCTCTCCACCTAATTTTTCATGTGAGCCAAAACAGAACATCTCATTTTTACAAATAACAATTCGACACCACAGATTTATTTTTACTTATCTTTTATTTATAGTTATGAAAATTGATGATAAAGAGTTAGACAACACTTACTTGTTAGATTACGTGGACGATGTTCATACTGTTCATTTACATTACACTCCTGCTAGAGAGTTGGTAAAAAAGTATTTCCCAACTTTATCTGACAAGTTATATGGACAAAAGAAATCTAGGCTTGTAAAGAGGAATAAACGGAAATAATTAATTAAAGCCAGTAGTTTTAGACCACTGGCTTTTTCTATATCAAGTCTACAAATCACTAATTTATAATCTTGTACATAATTCCCGCATTAACTCTTGAGAAGGATCTTTGCCCGCTCTAGAATGATATGTAAAAAGTACTGATGTCCCTTTCAAATTAGTTTCTAGTAAGCAATCGTAGCTTACCCTATCCGGATGATCAACTAAACCAACAATACGGCACAAATCCCCACAATCTAACGATTTTTCTAATTCGAACTTGTATCCCATCCAAATATTTCCACTAGGAGTGGCACTTTTTCCCCACAAATCCCATGAACTTTTATTCTTCACCACGATTAACCGAGGCTGTATAACCTGTTCAATCATTAACTGGCTAAATCGCAAGTTTTGTGCCACAAACTCTAATCCATTTCCATCTTTACAGAAGTCCCATACTACATTTTGATCCGTTTCTCTAAAATTTAATATATCCAAATACTCTACCTTAGCTTTCCAATATTCAGGAAAAAGTTTGTTTATAGCATGAAAATAATGATCATCCCCATTTCTAATAATTTTTTGGTAACTAAAGGTGCTAATGTCCTTGTTACAAGCTGTATCTCCATGTCGATATGAAGGGTTTATACCCGTTACTAGTATCGGGCATGCATGTTTTACTTCTGAATAACAAATTCCTCTTGCAAGAATCTCATTTAATTTATCAGAACTCATTTGTCTTTGGTATTTTTTCCAAAGCTCTACTAAGCGTTTTTCTAACATGGTATTAATCGAATATAGTTAATAGTATAATAATTAAAAATAAAGCACCAAATAAACAAACAGGTATACCTATTATACTCCAGACCTTTTTCCTGTAATAAGACTGTATTGTTTTTTGATAAGGCATTATTTCTGATGATGTCATTCCGTTCTGAACAAGCCTCTGAATCCCTTGTTGGTATTTGCATTTTAAAGCATCCATATACTGGTTTATATATGTTTTACCCTCTTCATTATTTCCAAAAGAATGTGATTTTAATTGAACATCCCACTTGGTTAGCAATCTAATTATTTCATCGTTTGCAAGTGGAAGTTCAAATGCAGCCAAGGCTTCTATCTTTTGTGTAACTTCAGAACGGATCTCGTTCAAACGCTTCTGCTTCAGGTGTTCTTGCTGTATCTCTAATTCCTTTTTTTCTAACTCCTGTTTGTTGCGCAAGCGTTGTCTCTCCAGATCTCGTTCATTTTCAAAACGTTCTTTTTCAAGTTTCATCTTTTCTTGGCGTACGCTAACACGTACAGGCGTAGAATGTTTGTCTCCAAAAATCAAGTTGGAAACAAACTTTCCCGTATCACGCCCTACTTGCCGTTTAAATGAATCTTCAAATTTTCCCATGTTATTTCCCTTTTAAACGTTTAATATCTTCTCTATGACGAGCAATTTCTCTTCGTAAAGCTGCAATGTTTTTTCTACAGCCTTCAATCTGGTATTTTATTTTGCTTTCCTTAGCTCTCGCTAGATTATTCTTTTCAGCCTCAATGTTTCTTTTACACTCCTCTATCCTTATTTTTAGATCGTTGATTGTAGGCTCTCCCGTGAACCAAGAAAAAAATCCCATAATTTGTATATTTTAGTGAGACATAATAAATACTATTTATAAATAATTACTGGTGGAGGCAGAGGTTTGAAATCTTTGGGAATTTCAGCAGTCCTTCGTAAAAGTTTAGGTATAGAGGAACAATTAATTGCGTCATATTCCACGAATTTTTCGTAATCATACTGCCAACTATCGCCATAAGCTAATTTCATTATTCGCTTGTAAATTACTTCTCGTTGTTGAGCGTTAAATCCACCCGTATTTGCCACCATAATACTATTTTCCGTCGCCCGATAAATGTTTTTTGCACAAAGGAAAGCTCCCTCGTATGCTCCTAGTTGTTCATTTGCATATCGTTCGTCTACAATAAACTTACTCCAGAGTATCTCGGAAAGATTATTAGTCATATCTACATTGAGCCACCATCCTTTGGAGTGAGACTCTTTTAAAACTTCTCGTTCAGAATCAGGCATAGTTGCTTCTTGATCATACCAATATTCATCAGCAAATCGGGCAAAGGCATGGCCTATAACCTCATGGTGAATCAATTGAGCAAATTCTTTAGATTCATGTCCATTCTCTGTTGGCAAATAGGAGATTCCTGGCCCGTTGTCAATCCAATAATTACTTCCTGCATGTACTAAAGAGTTCATTACAACAAGTATAACTGTTTCTGATAGATTAATTCCATTGATTTTCGAAGCATACTCTTGGCATTTCTCATGGTCACCCCCAGCACTAACAATTCCATCAAACCATCCATTAAAGACTGTTTCATAACCTTCAATGAATACATTATTTTTAGAAACAGCTTTTACCGTGTACACGTTAAACAAATGACGAAAAGATTTCATAGGTTCTGTGTTGAACAAATTTTCTTTGGCTTGCTGCATGACTTTGTCATATTTGCCACTAGCAAAATCTCTGTCTGTGAATCCATCTCCAAGGAGTACGATATTTACCCCCTTGCCCTCTGTTGCTTGTTGTAATTTTACGATTTTTCCATCCTCACTGTAATCTGTAGATGCATAAGCCGTAAATGTAAGACCATAACCTTCTTTTTGAGGGAGAATAAATGGAGCTCTACTACTCCAATTGGGATGCTCTGTAATTACAATAGGGATTTCCCCTGTCAAACAATTACCCCATACCCCAGGATTAGCATACATAATGTTAGCAAATTCTTCTGGCAAATTGCCCGTAAGATTATTACCCCCTATATAAAAACTTTCAAGGTTTTTATAGCGACAAATTTCAGGAGGTATGTTGCCTGTTAATTGATTATCACCTAATTGAAAATCTGTTAAATTTATTAAATCACCTAGAGTTGTAGGAATATTTCCAGTTAATTGATTCCAACCTAGATGAAGGCTTGTTAAGTTTTCTAATTTTCCAATACTTGAAGGAATATTCCCTGACAGTTGATTTTCAGATAAAGTTAAATTATTAAGGTTGGACAAATTTCCGATTTCAGAGGGTATTGATCCAGTTAAATTATTCTTTTGTAAAGAAAGGTTCATTAATTTCTCTAATTTACCAAGAGCCACAGGAATATTACCAGATAATTCATTGTGAGATAGAAGTAAAAATGCAAGATTAGATAAATCACCTATTTCTATGGGAATTGATCCTGTAAGTTTGTTTGCTTCTAATGCAAGAGTGGTTAAGTTTTCTAGTTTCCCAATACTTGAAGGAATATTCCCTGATAATTCATTTTGAGTTAAATTTAAGTAGGTCAGATTTTGCAAACTACCTATTTCCATAGGGATGCTTCCTGATAATTTATTTTCGCTTAATAACAAACTTTCCACATGCCCATTACTTCCAGAAACACCATACCATTCATTTAAAGGTTTATCACTACACCAATTCGTGTTATTTTTCCATTGATCCCCGTTCGTGGCATAATAAAGAGCAATTAATGCTTCACGTTCTTTCGCAATCTCTTCCTCTAATGCATTTCCTTGAATCACCGTGATTGTTTTGAGAACCTTACCACCGATATCTCGAACCTCGATATAGCCAGTCCGATTTAGTTCTCCCTCGTTTGCTTTGATTGTAAAACGAAAGTTATTCGTAACAAGAGCTCTACTTTTAGATTGTTCATTTGTCCCAATCCATTCAGTTTTAGAGACCGCTTGTATTGCCATGTTGGAAGTAACTTCTAGATTCAAATCACCACCACTTCCTCCAACTTTCACCGTGTTATCTTGTACATTTTCTAAAATAACGATACAAAATGAAATTGCAGACATCACTGTCTTTTCTTTGCCGTCAGAGATAAAAACCAGAACCTCATCATCCGTGATTGGTGTTGGTGCGGTGATCGAGAGCGTTCCACTTAGATTATCTTTTTTGTTCACCGTTGCTTTCCATCCATTTGATGTCATTGCTTTAACTAATGTCTTTTCATTTCCTTGCGAGAGCGTGTAAGCAATTTCCACGGTCTCTCCAGCGGTAATCTTTACTGGCAATGTCTCTGAAAAAGATATTGCAAACGTTGTTTTTTTAGGCACTTGTATCTCTGAACCATCTGCAAAAACGAATCTCACGAAATCTTCTGCGCTATTATCTACCTCTTTAAAAAAAGATTCTCCAGTAGCTTGCCCTACATCATTCCATGTTTTACCTGTATCAATCGAAACAAACCAACGTCCATTTTCTATTTTGAGCTGTGGAGTAACACCACTTACTTGCATTTTTTCCCCATCGTCATCAAACAACCAGTCCCCATCTAATACCCAATAGTACACGCCATCGGAATCTTTTCTTGCACCAAGAAAACTCCCGTTTTCTCCATTGTATATTGTAATTGGTTTATTCTTGGCAAACGTTATTGTATACCCGATTACCACTGTATTTTCTTCCACTGGATTAACCCCTGTAATGTAATCTTGTTGCTTTAAAGCTTCAATAATCGTTTGTATAGATGAAATATTTGTATTCATCTGGGCACATAAAGTTTCTAGAGTTATAACCCTCTGCTCCAGTTCATCTACTTGTTTTTGTAAATCATCATCTTTACATCCCGCAAAGAATACTGAAATACAAATAACTAATAAATAAATAATTTTTTTCATATTGATAATTTTAGATATTGAAAAATAAATTATAAAAATATTTTAGTTTAAATTACCAATCAAGTTCATAATGGTTCATAAAATTTATTTTTATCCTTTCGAAATTGAATTATTCCTCGTAACGTCAAAAAGTGCGTCAATAAAAAAAGTGCGAGTTTGTTAACCTATTTGTCGATGAAGATTTTGGACTACCCAACACGAATAAATCCTCCAACATCAAACTGCAAGTATTCAGGACTCAATTCAGGGGAGTGCTGGATATAAAGTTTTTCCTCTTTAGAGTCGCTAAAATTTTTGCATGAAAAGAAGGAAATGGAAACAAGAAAGAAATGGAGATCCACCTAATTTTTCATGTGAGCCTTAAACTCTTGCTTGTAAGAATTCGTCAATTATGTATAAATTTGTTTGATGGAAAGTGAAGTCTTTTATAGAACAATCGTTATGAGAAAGGTGGAGATTCCCGGATAAGATCTGACAATTGAAACCGAACGTTTTCGAAATAAAGAAATAGAGAAAGTTGGTACGCAAATTATACCTTATGCTAGGGATGATACGAGGCAATACATGGGGGTGGGTGTATTGATGGAGGCTTGTAGTTTGCCTGTTGCTTGTTGGCGTGGGAATATGGTCGATGTTATTTTTGCTTATTGTTTGTTAAAATGGCGGCTATGATCGGGCGATAATCGGGCGACAATGGGGCGATGGCGCCTAATTGCCGCCTAACAGTCAGGTAACGACCAGATAACAGGCAGGATTAAGGGTAGGAAAACCTTATTAAATCCCATGATTTCCGTGCTTGTAAAAAGAAAAGAAATTAAACCGGGATGTCATATTTTTGAAACTGATAAATGTTATTTTTGTGAAGATGTAAAAACAAAACGTGATAAATGGAGAAGACGGTTTATTTTTTGGGGTCGGGTTTTTCTAAGGAGGCCGGGGGATTGGTCCAGAACGAGATTATCAAGACTATTCTGGATGAAGATTTTACACGGGGAAACGAGCGTCTGATCAAGGCCAAGGATAATTTTATCGGGTTCTTGAAGGAGGAATTGCATATTTACGAGGATCATTATTGTAACGTGCAGTTGGAAGATATTTTCACGCCGATTGACCGTTGTGTCTGGGATGGGCTTTCTATCGGGCGGTATAGTGCGCGGGGGTTGGTGGAACTGCGGGAGGAGTTTAACGCGCTGATGGGGGCGGCGGTAAATTACAGTTTTCAGAAAAATAGGGCTTGTTGTGATTATATCGACGAGTTTGCCGAGTATATTAATCAAGTTGCCCGGCGGCGCATGGAGGATGGAGTGGATCGGGTGTCGGTGATCACGACGAACTGGGACGTGATGTTCGACCATGCCTTGAAACGGGCCATCGAAAACGGGCATCCGGAAAAGTTGAGCGTGGTGGATTACTGTTGCTACGTGAGTTCGTGGGAAGCGAATGACGACACGATTAAACCGGGATTGCTTGCCGTGGGGTATGGGGGATATAATATTAAGTTGTTGAAACTGCACGGGTCGATGAACTGGTTTCAATGCCCCATGTGCCAGCGTATGTACGTGCGATTCGGCGAGGAAATCGAGATCATGAAAGCTGCCTATTGTCGGCATTGCCGGAAAAATTATGGGATGTCGGAGATTAACTCGATCAAGTTGCAGAGTAATTTGTTGCTACCGACGTATTTAAAGAACTTGAGTAATATCCAGATCAAGCTGGTGTGGCAGAATGCGGCGATCGAGCTGTCGGAGGCGACGAGAATCGTGTTTATCGGTTATTCTTTACCTGCTGCCGATTTCGAGATCAGGCAGTTGCTGGCACGGATGATTCGTCCCGATGCGGAGATACAAGTTGTTCTTTATCCGAATACTCCGAACGTGGAGGCCGAAGCGGAGCGTTATCGTAATTTCTTCGGGAGCCGGATCTCTGAGCGGGACATCATGAGACTGACCGTGCCGGAATACGTGAAGGAGAAAACTAAAAACTAAAAGATAAAAACTAAAAGATAAAAGTTGTGAAGAGCGGGAGCTTGGGAGATACTTGTAATTTTTATCTTTTATTTTTTAACTTTTATCTTAAAAGTGGTATTTATACTCTATTATGGTAGGTCTGAATGCTTTATTTTTGTACATATAAAGAAATGTACAATTCAAGGAAAGAATTTATGACAAGTTATCATTTAGAGTCAGCATGTTGCGGGACTACTTTTGAGGATAAGGAGTGGGAGTTGGAATGTCCCCATAAGGATGGTGCGGCTTTGATCTATGCAAATTATGCAAAACGTCAATTCGAAGTGAGAAATGATCTGCCCGGTATTTACAGGTATGCTAACTGGATGCCTATTTGCCGGACTTTAGAAGGTTCCGGCGCTCCCGTGACTTACGAGAGCGAGGGGCTGGCTGAATATTTAGGGCTGTCTAATTTGTACATCACGTTTAATGGCTATTGGCCGGAACGGAATGCCATGATGAAAACCGGGTCGTTCAAGGAATGCGAGGCGTTTAGCGTGTGCGCTCGGACGAATGCTTTTAATGACAAGATCATGGTGGTGGCTTCTGCCGGTAATACGGCGCGGGCTTTCGGGCGTGTGTGTTCGGAGAATCATATCCCGTTGTTGTTGTGTATTCCGGAAGATAATTTGGAGGCAATTTGGGCAGATGGGCCGTGGAATGATTGCGTGAAACTGGTTTGCTCGGCTTCCGGGTGCGATTATTTTGATGCGATTCATCTGTCTAATATTATATGCGAGATGGAGTTTTTTTACCCGGAGGGAGGGGCTAAGAACGTGGCTCGTCGTGACGGGATGGGAACGACGGTTTTGTCGGCTGTGGAAAAGATCGGGCGTATCCCGGATTACTATTTTCAGGCCGTGGGTAGCGGAACCGGGGCTATTGCCGCTTGGGAGGCAAATAAACGTTTTGTTGCTGACGGGCGTTTCGGTTCGCATTTGATGAAATTGATGGTTTCACAAAATGCTCCTTTCTCGTTGATGTACGACGCGTGGAAGGCGGGTTCTCGAGCCTTGTTGCCATTGGATGAGGATGTTGCCCGGGAACAGGTGAAAGAGATGTGTGCTAAGGTGTTGTCCAATCGTAAGCCGCCGTATTCTTTGAAAGGCGGATTGTATGATGCGTTGGTGGCAACGGGTGGTGATATGCTGTTGGTGACGAACGAGGAGGCGATGGAAGCACAGAAGTTATTCGAAAAATTGGAAGGAATTGATATAGAACCGGCGGCAGGGGTTGCCTTGGCCTCGTTGATGCAAGCTGTTAAAGAACAGCGAGTGGAGGAGGATGCCGTGATTATGTTGAATATTACGGGTGGCGGTGTGGCTCGTTACAAGAAAGAGTTTAACCCGGTGATGCAGAAACCTGATCTGGTATTTCCGGTAAACCCGGACCCGGAGATGGTGAAGGCGAAGGTGAGAGAATTGATCGGGAAATAATAGACGCTATAAAAGCCCCGTGACGGAAGTCACGGG